>Ga0228535_1000330_pt1 | contig 146552 bp, 128 predicted proteins | sample SJ1metagenome_FD_168457 | JGI IMG/M metagenome (GOLD analysis project Ga0228535, IMG submission 168457) | Enriched culture of PCE-dechlorinating microbial communities from Ithaca, New York, USA - SJ1 | ecosystem: Engineered > Modeled > Simulated communities (microbial... > Unclassified...
ATGAACGTCTTCTGCTGTCAGTTCCGAGACGAAAACGAGCATGGTTTGCAGGGCTGTGGGCTAATGCAGCAAGGCCGCCAACCTTGTCTGCATAATCAACCAAATCCGCTAATGGAAAATCTGGGTTCAATTCAGACGCGTTGATGTCACCGTTCGCGATCTGACGTTCAATTTCATCGCACGTCGATGACAGGACGATATCGACCTTGCCGATGGTGCCGCCGATGGTCTGCTGTAGGACCCAAGAAAGATTCTGTGTCGCGACCCGCGCTTTTTCCTCGTACTGGAGCAGACTCTCACGCAGAGAATATCCTTGCAGCGCGAAGACGAAAAGATTAATGAGGAGAACGCCGGCCGCGAGCCTGAAGATGAAGGAGGTCGGTGTTGGAGAAGAGTTTGGCAGGCTTGAGTTGTTATTCATGATGGTATACGCTCCTGATGAACACTATGAACGCAGTGCTGACCGCAGTGCGTACCAAGCGGGATCACGATCAAAACTACATGAGTATAAAGATTGTATCGGATTTCCGCGAGAAAATAGTAGAAACTGCGGTTGAAAGGGCAATTTTTATCATGAGTGGAACAGGCGTTCCGATTCTCAGATGAAGCGCCTGACGATTCTGTCGGTTGTCTCGTCCAGGTTTTCCGGGGTAACCCCGTACCTTCGGGCCGCTTCCAGAACTTCCGACGTACGTGCGGGATCGGCAACATCCGCCAGCCTGGAAATAATCCCCAGGCGCCTGCCGAGTTGATAGACGAACCGCGCCTCCGGTTCCATGGTGAGAAATTCCCAGACAAGGTCTTTCATGCGGGGCAAGTCGTCGGGGAGACGGCCTTCCAGTTCAGGGAAGAGGTTCAGGATGTGATCGCTGGCCAGGTAGCCGGTACCCCCTTCGAGGATGTCCAGGAACAGCAGGATCTCCTCGGCCGTCAGGAGATCGGGGCACTTCCTGAAGCGCCCTGAGCGGACCTCTTCGGCCAGTGGCGATCGTTCGGGGACAGCCAGGGTGCGGAGCCTGATGAAGTCCGGGTTGATCCTGTTCATGGCGTCGGCCGTGTCCTGGGCGTGTTCCCGCCACAGTTCGCACCCGCCCAGTCCCGGCATGTAGTATTCCGAGAGTTCGATTCCCGCAGCCTTCACCTTCAGGCCGGCCCTGACATGGAGCTCCTTGGTGGCGCCTTTGCACATCATGGCGAGAACCGCGTCGCAGCCAGATTCCATGCCGATATGGATGCGGTTCAACCCCGCTTCTCCGAGCGCCCGCAGGTCATCCTCGGACGTGCGGGCGATGGTATCCGAACGGCTGTACGAGGTTATCCTCTTCACAGAGGGAAAGAGCTCCCGCAGCCGGTTCAGGATCTCGACGAGCTTTGCGGGGCGGAGCACGAGACTGTCCGCGTCCTGGAGGAAGACCGACTCCATTCCCGACACGAACCAGGAAAAGGCGGCGCGGAAAGGGGCGGTCTCCACGGCAGGGAGAGCGTTGAATGCCTCCCGGATGTCGTCTTCAAGGAGGAGACCGGGACCGCTTGAGAGGAGCGTGAGAGTTTCCACATGACGGGCAATTGATTCCAGATCCCGCAGCACATGCTCGACCGGGCGCAAGGAAAAGCGTGCTCCCTTGTATACGGGGCAGAAGGCGCAGCGGTTCCAGTGGCAGTTACGGGTCACGCGCACCAGCAGACTCCTCGCCTCGCTGGGGGGGCGGATGGGACCTTGTTCGAAACCCTGATAGGATGGCGGTTCGGGTTGTCGGGACATGGGATAAGTATCATGGAAATCAGACGAAAGGTCCACAAAAAATTCGGATTCATGGGAGAGGTGCCCGACTATCGGCAACGCAAGGTCGGACAAGAAAATGCGGCGATCGTCGGGAAGCACATGCGGCACACGTGAAGGCTGCCGCGTGACTGTACATGACACACATCTACTTTCGACGCGCTGTGGGAGGCTTCAGAAGTTTACCGCGGAGGGGTGCAGGATGGTGCCGCAGGCATCGGTTATGGCTTCGGCACCCTGCTCGGCGAAGCAGCGGGCGCTGGCGCCCATCTCGGTGGTCCGTGCAGGATCCAGCAGAAGGGTGCGCATTGCCTTGATCAGTTCTTCCGCGCTGTCAGCCCTTGCGACGAGTCCTGTTATGCCGTCACGCATCAACTCTTTCGGTCCTCCACAGTCAGAAACGACGACCGGGAGACCTGACGCCTGGGCTTCCAGGACCACATTGCCGAAGGTGTCGGTGGTGCTGGGGAAGACGAATACATCGGATGAGGCATAAGCTGTTGCGAGGCGTTCCCCTTCGAGGAAACCGGTGTAGATCACCGGATACCCCCGGAGCTTTTCCCTCAGTTTATCCAGATAGGGCCCGTCTCCAACGATTACGAGCTGCGCGGGCGCCGTGCACGTGGCTACTTCCATGAACGCATCCGCCAGCAGTTCCAGGTTTTTTTCACGGGAGACCCTTCCCACGTAGAGAAACTTCATGCCTTCGATGGCGGCATAGTTCTCCCAGAAGGATGGATCGCGCCTCTCCGGAGAAAAACGCCGCACATCCACCCAGCGGGGCAGGGGGCGGGTCTTCTCTTCGGCCAATCCCCGTTCGATAAGCTGTCTGCGGGTGCTGGCCGAAGGGACCATGACTTCATCCATCCGGCCGTAGAACCAGATCATGAACTGCCAGGCCGCCTTCTCCAGCATCTCGTCGGAAGTGAGGCTGCGCACGTACTGGGGGATGTCGGTGTGATAGGTGCCGGCAATGGGGAAATCCATCAATGTGGCGATGCTCAGGGCCAGGAGCCCGACGGTTCCCGGAGTGCTGACATGGATGCGGGTGAATCCCTCGCGTTCGAAGTAGTCGATGACATCCAGTACCGGCGGGAAATGGAGTTTCAGGTCCGGATACTCTGGGAGCACGAAGTCGCCGATGGAGCGGAAGTTCATTACCCCGTCCTCGTAACCGGTCGGGTTCGGCGAGGAGGTGATGACCGTCAGTTCCACGCCCCGGTTGCGGGCGATGTCGATGAGTCTGCGGATGGTGATGGCCACGCCGTTGATCTCGTGCAGGGTGTCCGTGAACAGGGCTATCTTTTCCCGTGGTTCTCCGGTGCGTCGCGGGAAAAATCTCCCCGCAAGTTCCGCCATGAGATCCTTGCCCCGATGCTGGTGGTGGAAGGAGATGTAGTAGGGAGATATCAGAAGATGCACCAGTCCGATGGTGCTCAGCGAGTTGACCACATCGAAGAAGCCGGATGTGGGGGATATTCGGGTCAGGCGTTTCGAATAGAAGTAGATCATGCGGTTGGCCAGGTAGCTGGTCACCGCGAAGATCTTGCGGTTTTTCGTCTCCGCGCCGATGCCGCGCAGGAATACCGTATCCCGCAACAGGCGTTTCGCCTCACTGTCGAGCCTTCGCTCGAAGCTGTCGTCGGCCCCTCCAACCATGCTGTCCGGCAGGGCCCGGTGGATGAAGAGTTTCAGTTTCTCAAGGAATGAAGATCTCCCCCCCTCCGAATCGAAAAACCTGTCCAGCAGCGCCTTGATAAACGGCGTCGAACCCGATCTGCCGGAGGCGAACCGTTGCCGGTAATAGCTGTGGGTAATGGCATAGAGACTGTGGGCCAGGACAAGCGGATCCCCGTCCTCTCCGGCCGGCAGGGAACGTCGTTGCGCCACCCCGTCGAGGAATCGGTCCAGCGTCGTCCCCTCCGGAACCGCGGTATGGGCCCCGGCGATGAAGAGTCCGCCGTGGTCGTCGGAACCGCCGACCCTTCCTTTGACCCAGGGAGTCTCCCCGTGGGGTTCCATGCCGTGCTTGTCCGTAAGAAGCGCCATTTTCGCAGGGGTTAAACCTTTAAGTAATTTTTCAAGAAATTCACCGTATCTGATTGCTCTGGAACCGTTTTTGGTTTCGAAGACGCGGAAGAGGAGCAGCATCTTTTCGAAGTGATCGGCGCTCAACTTTTCATTCTGGGCATAGAGAGGGTGCGCGATAAAGTGGGGAATGGCGTCCCTGTCGAGATATGCGACCAACTCGTAAATATTTTTGCGGAGCCGGTTGATTTCCCGAAACGTCTCCTCCGTGATATTGAGGACGACCATATGGACCTTGCAGCCGTCTTCGGGGAAGTAGGCCGTCACCTCGACGCTGACGAACGCTCCGGGGAGATGGGCGATCTCCAGTGCGCCGTTGACGGTGTTGTGGTCGGTAATGGTGACGTAGTCCATCCCCTGCCGGCGCGCCGCATGGTAGATGAACTCGGGGGATGAGTAGCTCTCCGGGCAGTTGAATTTCCGGAGCGCCCAGTAGCCTGGTTTGTTGGAATGGCTTGAATGTACGTGCAGGTCTGCTCTGAATGTCTTCATGGGATGGATTCCGAAAGGCAATCAGAGAATCTGCGAGAGGGCTTGGACCGCGACAGGACGGGATGCCCCCTGCATGGTAAACCTGTGGTGGCATGCACCGCAGGATATCGTACCCTTCTCCATGCTCGTCCAGAGGCTCAGATTCCTGGAATCACACCATTCGCAATACCATACGTAGTAATCGCCCACGGGCATCAGTTTCACTTTTCTCTCCTTTCGCCGGCCGGACCGGTCATGCCGGGTGAATTTCACCCGCGCTTTCTCTCATGTTCTCATGGGGATACTATTCCATGCCATGGTTACAGGAGTGTGGGCTCTCTGAAAAAAGTGTGTGAAGACAAAAACAGGTTCTTTTCGAATGACTGCGCCTGCTGTTTTCAGAGAAAAAAGGGGGGAAGCAATTCCCCCCACCATGAAGAAGGCTCACGTGAGCGGAGAGCCTTTCGGAAGAGATTCTAGAAAACGAGTTGTGCCTGGAGACGATACTGCATGTCGTCCGTTGCTTTCTTTGAAGCGCCGTTCTGATGATGGATATTACCGACATCCGCCTGCAGTTTCAGGTTATGCTTTTCGAAGTAGTAGGATACAGCGCCGATCTGTTCAGTCTGCAGGTCTCCGGATACTGCCCTGTCCGGATCGTGCTGGGAAAAACGGACCGCAAGACCGATTTTAGGGGTAATCATATAGCCTGCCTGTGCATACCAGGCCATGGCGCGTTTGCCGAGGTCGGCCGCGTAGGAGTCGCCCTGGGCGTAGAGTGCCTCGCCCTGTACGGCGATGCCCATCCATTTAAAATGGGCGTCAAAACCATAGTTCTGGAGATCTTTGTAGCCGTTCCATGCGGTTCCGTATGTTGAGGAATTTTCTCCGGCAGCCAGGTTGTTGTAGAAGTAATTGGCGCCGATCGTAAAGAGCGGCTTTTTGCTGATGGCGAGGTCGGGTTCGTCGTTGGCCATGGCGCCGAGGGGGCTGAATGCCAATCGCGCGGCGAATGCGTTGTGGTTGGTGCTGCCGGCATTTGTCTGGCCGTCGCCGTTGGTGCCGGATACGGCGTAATCGAGAACTCCGTTGAAAAGCTTGCCGTATGCAAATGCGCCGAGTTCATAACTGGGGGCGTACCGCCCGATCCAGGGTACCCTGTCAACAAACATCAGGGTTGCATCCGACTGGATGGCGCTGTAGGCGTACTGGACTTTTCTCTGGCCGAACAGGAGTTGCAGTTCGTCCATCACCTTGTAATTGATGTAGGCATCTACCAATCCACCCCTGGTCGAATCGTCCTTTGATTGTGCCAGTTGCCGAGCGTCCATCTCCAGCTTGTACGTGAGATCCTTGGTGAACGCGTGACCCTGGACATACAGCCTGGCCTTCGAGAAATCAAATTTGCTGGTGTCCCGGCCACTGTCTTTGTCAAGAAAAGAATAACGGAACACCAGCCTGCCGCCCAGGCTGAGTTGGAACTTCTCATCCGCCGAGGTAAAGGTGAAACCCTTGCCCAGTTTGTAGTCCATTGGTTTGTTCTTCGTAACGTCCTTGTAATCCGCCTCGGTGATGACGCCCTTTTCCTTGAGAATCTCTTCGAGACTCTTCGCATCCGCGTTCTGGACGACGGCCAGCGCCGCCAGAAGTCCTGCCGCAACCATCTTGTTTTTCACTCGTTCCTCCTTTTTTCACATTGAAATACCATGCCGGGCACGTAACCCGAACGAGCCGATGTACGGACCGCACTCTGCCAACTCTTCGGGAATGGTGTTTCGTGAGGGTATCCTTACGATGTTTCGGCCGGGTTACAGGTGATGGAAAGATTCGTTACTTTTCATCTCGGCGTGACGAGGTCGCGCATAGGCAGTATCGAAGCTGGATGCATACGTTTCATTCATTTCATGCGACGTGGAATATTTTCCGGTCGGAATACCGAGCCAGGTCCCTGACCATTAGTAGGGAGCGAAGCGCATCAGTTCCTCACCGGGTACCTGGAAGGCCATGAACGCCTCGGGAGAGGGGAGAAGCTCAAGGAAATACGGCTGCCGTTCTCCGAACAGGCGCTCGAATTCGGCGCGGTAGGGCTTCATGCCGGTACCGCCGTGGATGATGAGTTCAAGGTGGGGGAGGAGTTGTGCTACCTCCTTCCCCACCATCTCGGAGCACCTCTTCAGGAGGAGGAGTATCCATGGAGGGACCCCGGATATGCCGCGGATGGCTTTCCAGGAGGAGTCGGGCCATTTCGTCGACCTTCTCTTCCCAGGGAAGCGCGGACGTTGCCATATCAGGCGCCACGAACGGCCGCAGGTAGCAGGGTCAGGTGCGGCCCTTCGAACAGGGGCCGGGACCCGTCGGGCATGACAAAGTCCTTCAGGGCCAACACCCGCTCGTACCCGCCCCGGCAGGAGGTAGTGCCGATGACCTCCATGATCTTGCCGCGGATGGCCAGGTGCCGCCGGGACAGGGCGCGGTTCTCCGCTCCCGCCTCGAACAGGCTCTGGAAGCATCGCCGCGCCCGCTCCATCTGGCGGGTCACGTCGTCGCCGCCCGCGGGGTCCGCCTTCAGGATGCGCCGCATATTGCTCTCCAGGATGCGCACGCCTCCGGTGCGCTCCCAGTCCGGCCGCACCAGGTCCCCGGTGCACAGCACCGGGCTGACCAACACCATCCCCCGTATCCGCAATCCCTCCACGGTTTCCCGCTTCCGGAGAAAGCCGGCGAGCAGACCGGCGCCGAAACTGATGCCGAACAGGACCGGGCTCTCGCCCCGGCGGTTGAGGTGTTCGACGAGATCGCCCAGTTGCGCGGAGAACATCTCCGGGGAGAAGCCGTTGCGGGGATAATTGAGGTAGTAGATGCTGCCGTAGTTCCTCAGCAGTACGCGCTGGAATTCCGTAACCTCGGTTGCATCGGGAACGAAGCCGGCAATGACGATGGTGGGCATGGCGCCGTTTCCCTTTTCACGGAACAGATGGCAGCGGACGGCGTGCGGGCTGGATACCCGCTCCCGGGCGGTCGCTTCCCGGCGCCGCACGGAAGGTTGATACGGCTTGATGGACATTTTTCGGAGCAGACCGGTGGCCGCGGATGCTGCGGAGACAACGGCAGAATAGCGGCGAATGACGTTTTCGAGAAACGACGGAATTACGGCAGGGGGCATGCGCTTCCTCCTCTCTTCTCTGGGATGGTTGCCATTTTTCCATAAGCGCGTTACACCTGCGTTGCGGAGCGGATAAGAGTCGGTTGCAACGCGCGCATTCCAGAGAAGAGAAGAGGAAGGTGTCTATGACATTGATGTGTGGCGGATATCCTTGCCCTTGACCATGAAGATCACCATCTCAGCCACGTTGGTGGAGTGGTCCGCTATCCTCTCAAGGTACTTGGAGATGTAGTTGAGTTTCAGCGCGCGGCTGATGGTGGAAGGGTCTTCCATCATGAAGGTGAGCAGTTCGCGCTGGATCTGCATATTGAGGTCGTCCACGAACTGGTCGTTCTCGCATACCGCCGCGGCGAGTTGTTCATCGCCGCGCACAAATGCGTCCAGGGATTCCCGCACCATGGCGCGCGCCGCTTCGGCCAGCCTCGGCAGGTCGATGTAGGGCTTCAGAGCGGGCTCCTCGTTGAGCTCCTTGACACGGTTCGAGATGCTCACGCACTGGTCGCCGATGCGTTCCAGGTCGGTCACGATCTTCAGCGCCAGGGTGAGGAAGCGGAGGTCGCGGCAGGCCGGCTGACGGCGCGCCAGCACCTCCAGGCATTTTTCGTCCGTCAGGACCTCCAGATGATTCACCTCATGGTCGGATGCAATGGTCCGGTCCGCCAGGTCGGAATCCCTGTCCACCAGGGCCTTGATGGAGTTGGAAATCATCACCTCCACCTTTCCCCCCATTTGCAGGAGAAGGGTGCGGATCTCGTTCAGTTCGGCGTCATACTGCTTGATAATATGTTCTCTTTCCATTAAATATCCTCGTATAAACAAAGTCTTTTCACTTATCACATTTCACTTTTCACTGTTTTTACCCGAACCGTCCGGTGATGTAGTCTTCCGTATGTCGATTGTCCGGGTTGGTGAATATCTTCTTCGTATCGTCGAATTCTATCAGCTCGCCCAGGTAGAGGAAAGCGGTGAAATCGGAAACGCGCGCCGCCTGCTGCATGTTGTGGGTGACGATGACCACCGTGTACTGTTCCTTGAGTTCGTTGATCAGCTCCTCTATCTTGGCGGTGGCGATGGGGTCCAGGGCCGAGCAGGGCTCGTCCATGAGAATGATCTCGGGATTCACGGCAATGGCGCGGGCGATGCAGATGCGTTGCGCCTGTCCGCCCGACAGGCCCAGGGCCGACTCGTGGAGCCGGTCCTTGACCTCGTCCCAGATGGCGGCGCCGCGCAGGCTCTTCTCCACGGTCTCGTCCAGGGTCGCCTTGTCCTTGACCCCGGCGATGCGCAGACCGTACACGATGTTCTCATAGATGGACTTGGGAAAGGGGTTCGACTGCTGGAACACCATCCCCACCCGGCGCCGCAGGCTGATTACGTCCAGGGCAGGGGTGGTGATCTCCTCGCCGTCCAGGGTGATGCTCCCCTCGATGCGCACATTGTCCAGCAGGTCGTTCATGCGGTTGAAGCAGCGCAGCAGGGTGGACTTGCCGCAGCCGGACGGGCCGATGAAGGCGGTCACCTGTTTGCGGGGGATGGAAAGGGTGATGTCCTTGAGCGCCCTGGATGTTCCGTAGTACAGGTTGAGGGTGGTAATCTCCAGGACGGGGTCCGGTATGGCTCGTATCGTGCGTAACTCCATGGTTTGGTTGTCTCCGTGGGTGGTTCTTTCCGTATTCTCAGAATGCCTTGGTGGCGTACTTCTTCTTCATCCTGTTCCTGATGACTATCGCCGTGCTGGATGCGGTGATGACGATGGCCAGGAGCAGAAGGGTGGTGACGAACACCATCGGTTTGGCCGCTTCCACGTTGGGCGACTGGAATCCCACGTCGTAGATGTGAAAGCCCAGGTGCATGAATTTCCGGTCCATGTGGAAGAAGGGGAACGTGCCGTCGATGGGGAGGCTCGGCGCCAGTTTCACGACACCCACCAGCATCAGGGGCGCCACTTCTCCCGCGGCCCTGGCCATGGCCAGGATCATGCCTGTCATGATGCCGGGCGTGGCCATTGGGAGCACCACCTTCATCAGGGTCTGGAACTTGGTGGCGCCCAGGGACAGGGAGCCTTCCCGGAGCCCTTTGGGCACGGCCGCCAAGCCCTCCTCCGTGGACACGATGACCACCGGAACCGTGAGCAGCGCCAGCGTCAGGCTCGCCCAGAGGATGCCGCCGGTGCCGAAGGTCGGGGTCGGCAGGCGCTCGGGAAAGAAGAAGGCGTCGATGCCGCTGCCAATGCCGTAGACGAAGAAGCCGAGGCCGAACACGCCGTAGACGATGGACGGCACCCCGGCCAGGTTGTTGACCGCAATCCGCACCAGGCGGACGATCACCCCCTCCCGGGCGTACTCGCGCAGGTAGACGGCCGCAATAACCCCGAACGGCAGGGAGAAGACGCTCATCAGGATGACCATCATCACCGTTCCGAAGATGGCCGGGAACAGTCCGCCCTCGGTATTGGATTCCCGCGGTTCGTCCATGAGCATCTCGCCTATCTTTGCCGTGTAAAACGCGGCCTTGGCGAACACGCCCATGGAATTGGGCCGCCAGGCGCGTACGATGTCGACGAGAGCGATTTCCTTCTCCACGCCGGACGCGTCCGTGAATACCGCCTTTGGCCGGTGGAGTTCTTCCGTTTCACTGTTGAAACGGTCAAGCAGGGTGTTGAACCGGGAAAGGAGCTGGTCCCGCTGCCGTGTGAGGGCGTCGATGCGCGTACGGTCGCCCTTGACGTATATCAGCTTCTGGATCTTCAGCCGCAGCGCTTCCGCCTCGCCGTTGAGCTTCGACATTTCCTTTTCCGTGCCGGAAAGCCTGTCGCGGGAGTCGGCCACCAGGGAAACGGCTTTCTCCAGGTCGTACCACGGCGATGCCGAAGGCCGCAGATTCAGTCCCTCCGGGGACAGGGACTTCAGGAAACCGTAAAAGTTGCCGTGCTCTCTTCTTTCCAGGGCGACTGCATCATCGGGGCCGGAAAGGGTGGCGATATCCTTCCGGTCCACCCAGCGGTAGTCCTGGCCGTAGAGATCCCGGTTGCCCACCTTGAACTGAAACCGCTCGCCGTGGGAGGCGGTCGCCTTCTCTCTGGCCGTGATTTCCCCCAGCAGTTTCGAGCCGTCTTTCATGATCGCCAGCGTCAGGTCCGACGGCCAGAAATAGCCCAGGCCGTTTACCATGACCACCACCAGCAGCGTAGCTATCATGAGAAGGGTGGCGGATAGGGCCGCGGCCGTTGCCCAGACCTTGGGTTCCCCCTGTTTCCGGAATGTGCCCATGCGTGTGTCCGTCCTTGTCAGAACCGGCCGTACTTCTTGCGGAACTTCTGCCGCAAGACCTCGGCCGCGGTGTTGATGAAAAAGGTAAAGAGAAACAGGAGAACCGCGGAGAAGAACAGCACGCGGTAGAGGGTGCCGAAAACGGGCGCCTCGGGAATCTCCACGGCGATGTTGGCCGACAGGGAGCGGAAGCCGTTGAAGATGCTCCAGTCCATAATCGGCGTGTTGCCGGTTGCCATGAGAATAATCATCGTTTCGCCCACGGCGCGGCCGAAGCCGATCATCACCGCGGAGAAGATTCCGGGCAGGGCCGACGGCAGCACCACCCGCCACGCGGTCTGCCAGCGACTGGCGCCGATGGCCAGGGATGCGGCTGCCAGGTTTTTCGGCACATTGGACAGGGCATCTTCGGCAATGGTGAAGATGATGGGAACCACTGCCAGACCGAGAGCGAAGGCGATGATGATGGAGTTGCGCTGGTCGAAGCGGACGCCCAGGCTGTCGAACAGCCACAGTTTGAAGTCTCCGCCGAACAGGGACGCCTCCAGCATGCCGCCGACCAGGGACGAGACGTACACGCCCAGTACAAGAGCCGGGATCAGGAACAGGAACTCGTATCCAAGGGAGAGGCGCTTCAGGGAGGGCGCGGTCCAGATCCTCTTCCACAGCAGGATGGAGAGCAGGACGGCGGCCGGCACCGCAACCAGGGAGACCAGGAGCGGGACAATCGCCCGATCCAGGAGCGGCGCCAGCCACAGCCCGGCAAGAAAGCCTATCACCACCGACGGGATGGCCGCCATGATCTCGATGGCCGGTTTCACGAACTTCTTCAGCCTGGCGCCCATGAACTGGCTCGTATAGAGGGCGGCCAGCAGGGCGAGCGGTATGGCGAAGATCATGGCGTACAGCGTTCCCTTGAGGGTGCCGAAGATCAACGGGGTCAGGCTCAGCTTGGGTTCGAAATCGTCATTGGCCGAGGATGACTGCCACACGTGGGCCGGTCTGTCATACCCCTCGTACCAGACCTTGCCGAACAGGGTCGTGAGACTCACCTCGGGATGGGGAATGGAAACCCGCCACACCGTGACGCGGTTGTCCCGGTCCAGGGCGAGCACCCCTTTTTCCTTGCCGGAAACGGCGAACCGCGCAATGGGACTCAAGCCGTTCAGGGAGAGCAGATGCCGCTCCGAGGTCATGTGGTCGATTGAGACCGTTCCCTTTTCGTCCAGGGAATAGAGGGTCTTGCCGCGCGGTGACGGAAGGATGGTCCGAACGGCGCCGTGGCGCGGGTCGAGAGAGTGGATCCGCGTGAGTGTCTTCCCGCCGGAGAGACCGCTCTCGGATGCGGGAAACCAGGTGGAATAGGTTCCGTCCGCATCCCCGACCGCGAGGGAAACGTCGCCGAATACCAGGGAGAGGGCGGTCACGGGCCGGCCGCCGCTGTTCGCCGCAATCGTATCCACCAGTTTCGGTGACTCCCGATCAGTGAGGTCCCAGCGCAGCAGGCGCCCGCGGTCGGTTCCGGCGTAGAGGAACTCGGCCTTGCCGTCCAGGGCCATCGCGGTCACGGTTCCGGGGATGTCGCCGCCAAAGGCGGAGTTCACTGTTTTTACCGACTCGGTCCCGTCCAGGGACTCGGTTCGGGTCGTTGCGGTAAGGGAAAACCTGTTGCCCGGAAGGAGATCCACCCGCAGCGGGTCTTTGCCGTCGGGTGTCCTGGCCAGGGAGAGGAGAGGGGCTTCTTTCCGCGCCTTTTCCTGTACAATGGTGACGATCTCGTGAGTTTCCTTCTTGGAACCCGCCCCGTCGTCCTTCAGTGAGTAAGCCACCTTCAGCGCGGTGAAGGAACCGTCCTTCCAGAGGATGTCATAGTGCCGCCCCGGCGCCTCCGAAACGGAAGATATTGCGGTCTTGGCGCCTCCCGGAGGCGTGACGGCGGCCGTTTCGGTGATCCTTCCGCTCTTTGTGTCGAAAAAGGAGATGGTTCCCGATTCATCAAGAAGGTAGCCGGTGGTGAGATCGTCGTCGGCGCCGACTGCCAGCACCCGGCTCGACGGAATCCCGTTGGAAAGGGAAGCCGTCGAGACAACGGTTGCGCCGGACGGGAGAAACAGCGGAATGGCGACCTTCAGGATCAGGACCAGGATGCCGATTACCGAGAAGATGACGAAGAAACCGCCGATGTTTATCAGCCACGCGGCGAGCCGGTCGTACTTCTTCGCGCGGGCGAGAAATCTGTCATTCATGGGTGCGGTTTCTCCTGTCCGTGTTCTTTTCAGGTGATGGGGATTCTATACGACGGAAGGACGGTCATCGGATCCGACCGTCCCTCCGCGACAGCGGCTGCACACTTTTTCTACTTGATGGCGTCCAGGCTCTTTGCCGTCATCTTGGCGGTCAGGGGGAGGTAGCCGTCCTTGACCACGATCTCCTGGCCTTCCCTGGACACGGCGAACTTCAGGAATTCCTCCACCAGCTTGGGCAGGGGCTTGCCCGGCTGCTTGGCAACGTAGATATAGAGGAAGCGGCTCAGGGGGTACTTGTTGTTCAGGGCGTTCTGGTAGTTGGCCTCGAAGGCCTGCTGTCCTTCCTTCTCGGACAGGGCGAGGGCCTTTACACCCGAGGTCTGGTAGCCGATGCCGGAGTAGCCGATACCGTTCTTGTCCTTGGTAATGCCCTGCACCACCGACGCTGAGCCCGGCTGCTCCTTGACCGTGTCCTTGTAGTCGCCCTTGGAAAGCGCGTGCTCCTTGAAGAAGCCGTAGGTGCCGGATGCGGAGTTGCGGCCGTACAGGCTGACGGGCTGGCCTGCCATTTTGCCGGGCACACCCAGCTGTCCCCAGGTCTTGACGTCGCTGGCATAGCCGCGCTTGCGGTTCTTGGAGAAGACGGCGTCAACCTTTTCCAGGGAGATACTCTTCAGGGGGTTGTCCTTGTTGACGAACACGGCGATGGTGTCGATGGCCACGGCAATCCTGGTCGGCTTGTAGCCGTACTTCTTTTCAAAAGCGTCAATTTCGCTGCTCTTCATCTCGCGGGACATGGGGCCTAACTGGGCGGTCCCCGCGGCGAGCGCCGGCGGCGCCGTGCTGGAGCCCTTGCCCTCAATCTGGATGTTGACGTTGGGGTACTTCTTGCGGAACCCCTCTGCCCACATGGTCATCAGGTTGTTGAGGGTGTCCGAGCCGATACTGTTCAGATTGCCGGATACCCCCCCGACGGCCTGGTACTTCTTCAAGCCCTTGTCCACCTTCAGCGCTTCCGCTGATGCAATCCCGGAAGTGGCGACAATCAAAGCCGCTGCGATACATACAATTCTGTTGTGCATTTCGACCTCCCCTGTGATTTGAAGCATGTTTTTGGTAATCCTATTTGCTTCGTGTTACAGCTTCGTCACGGATAGGTAAAGAATTTCGAAACATCTGAGTTACCGGCCCAGGACAGGGCTCAGGGTCTGGTAGGTGATGTAGGCAATCAACGCCGAAGCGGGGATGGTGAGGACCCAGGCCCAGAGGATGCGACCGGCAACCTGCCAGTTCACCGCGGAGAGGCGTTTCGACAGTCCTACTCCCAGGATGGTGGAAGTAATTACATGGGTGGTACTGGTGGGCATGCCGATGGCGGATGCGCCGAGGATGACCCCGGCGGAAGCGGTTTCCACGCAGAAGCCGTGCACCGGTTGCAACTTCACGAAGTCCCTCCCTACGGTCTTGATGATGCGCCAGCCGCCGACCGCCGTACCCAGCGCCATGGCCAGTGCGCACGAGATCATGACCCAGGCCGGGACATGGAATGTCTGCAGGGCGCCGTAGCTGACCAGCGCCATGGTGATGACGCCCATGGATTTCTGCGCGTCGGCGGTGCCGTGGGAAAAGGCCATGAAGGCAGCGGACAGTACCTGAAGCTTTCTGAATCCCTTGTTCAGGTTGTGGGGGGCCTTGTTTCTGAACATCCACATCATGATCACCATGAAGATGAAACCGGCGATGGTACCCACGACAGGCGAGAGAACCAGGGAAAGGATGATCTTCTTGAGCCCTGCCCAATGCAGGGCCGAGATCCCGGTATGGGCTATGACCGCTCCCATGATGCCGCCGATGATGGCATGGGAGGAGGAAGAGGGAAGACCGTAGTACCAGGTTATGAGGTCCCACAGGATGGCGCCGAAGATACCGGCCAGCACCACCATCTGGGTTATGTGACCCGGGTCGACGATACCTTTGCCGATGGTTGCGGCAACCTTGGTGGATATCATGGCGCCGGCGAAGTTCAGTACCGCTGCCATGAGAATGGCCGACTTGATGCTGAGGGCGCGGGTGGAGATGCAGGTGGCGATGGCGTTGGCGGTGTCGTGGAAGCCGTTGATGAAATCGAAGACCAGGGCCGAGATGACGACGAGAAGGAACAGGATCAGTGTCACGTCAGGCATTTTTCAGTACCACGCTTTCGAGAATATTCACCGCATCCTCGCACTTGTCGCAGGCCCGCTCCAGGGTCTCGTATATCTCCTTCCACTTGAGGAGCTGAATCGGGTCCTTCTCGTCGTCGAAGAGGCGGCTTATTGCCTCCCTACAGACCCGGTCGGCCTCGTTTTCCAGGGAATTCACTTCCACGCAGTAGCGTTTGATCTGTTCCAGGTCGCTGCCCAGGAGGGAGATCGCCGCCTCAAGGGTCCGGCAGGATTTCAGGATGATGAACGCCAGTTCCTGGGCCGTGGGGGTGGGTTTTTCCACGTTGTACATGACGAAGCGCTGAGCGCAGCTGTCGATCAGGTCGAGGATGTCGTCCAGTGCGCCGGAAAGGGCATAGATATCCTCCCGGTCAAAGGGGGTGATAAAGCTCTTGTTGAGCTTCCGGACGATATCGTGGGTAAGGATGTCACCGTTATGCTCCACCTGCTTTATCTTCTTCTGCAACCCAGCGGGATCGCTGAAGTCGTCAACCATTTCCTTCAGGAGTCGGGCGCCTTCCACGATGTTTTGCGACGCCTCCTTGAACAGGACGAAAAATTTCTCTTCTTTTGGTATCAATCCGAACATTACTTTCTCCGATGATAGATTGTTTTGATCATCTCCGCACATATCTCGTAGTATGTACATGTATCCTGACTTTCGCATGAAATTGTTACAGGCGTGTTAAGATATGGTTAAAATGTCATGAAATCTCAATGTTCATGCAGATCTGTTTATACGATACGTGGAGAGGAGAAAACATGGAAAGACTGGTAAGCCATCTGAAAGGAAGATTCGTTGCGGGCCTGTTTGTGCTTATTCCTTTGGGACTTACGATATTTATCCTGAAGTTTTTGTTCAGCTTTGCGGACGGGATACTCGGTCCCTACCTTGACTCTCTCTATACGGCGATTACCAGGCGGACGGCGCACTTCCCCGGTCTCGGCATGCTGACCGCCGCGGTGGTCATATACCTGACAGGACTTCTGGCGACGAATGTGATGGGAACCAGAATGCTTCGCTGGTGGGACGAGCTTCTTAGCCGGATACCCATGGTCAAGTATATCTATACTTCGAGCAAACAGTTGACCCAGGTATTCAAAGAAGGGAAGACCTCGTATCGTCGGGCAGTTTTCGTCGAGTGGCCCCGATCGGGGGTGCGGGCCGTGGGTTTCGTTACGGCCGAGGTTGAGAGGGAAGGTGAGGGCCTTGTCGTGGTCTACGTGCCGACCATGCCGAACCCCACCTCCGGTTTTGCCTTGTTTTTCAGGCCCGAAGAGGTGCTTGAGTGCGGCATGACCGTGGAGGAGGCGGTAAAGTTCGTGGTGTCGGGGGGAGCGGTGGTGCACTAAGTTTCCGGATGGAAACCGGTAGTGGTTCATCCGGGGTTTCCGGATGGCCACTACGCTGGCGGTCAGGCCTTTTTCAGGGTTAAGGAAAAGGTTGAGCCCTTACCGGGTGTGCTTTCCACGGAAACCGTTCCCCCATGCGCCTGGACGATATGCTTGACGATGGAGAGCCCGAGGCCGGTCCCGCCCATTTCGCGGCTTCTTGCCGTATCGACCCGGTAGAAACGTTCGAAAATTCGTGGTATGTCCTGGGGAGGGATGCCGACTCCGGTATCAGTCACGTCAATTCGAACCTGGTCCCCGTGGGAAGCGGCGGAAACGGTTATCGAGCCTCCTGCGGGTGTGAACTTTATCCCGTTGTCCAGCAGGTTGATGAGCACCTGGTCCAGTTTCGACGAGTCAGCGAGAATCGGAGGGGTATCCTGCAGGGAGGATGAGGCGACAAGGGTGATCCCCTTGGCAATCGCTTTCGCTTCAAGCAGGCGGAATGACCTGGTAACGGCGTTCTCGATGCTCACCGGCAATGGTTCCAGTTCCATAACTCCCGATTCCATTCGGGAGAGGGTGAGAAGGTCACTGATGAGGTTCGCCAGCCGCTCGGCATGATTGTGGATGATGCCGATAAACTGGAGTTTCTTTTCCGGCGACAGGGCCTCCCCCTCTTTGAGAATGGTTTCGGCGAATCCCTTTATCACCGATACCGGTGTCCTCAGTTCATGGGATACATTGGCGACAAAATCCTTCCGGATATTTTCGAGTCTTTTCAGATCGGTTATGTCATGGAAAACCGCCACCGCCCCAAGAAGTTCACCCTGTTCCCCGAGGGGTACCCAGTGGGTCAGCATGTGTTTCTCGTAGGGGACCATCACGGCCATTTCCTCGACAATTTCCTCCCTGGAATCCAAAACCTTTTGCAAAGCGTTGTTCATGGCGGGCTGACGGGTTATCTCTATCAACGACCTTCCTTCGATATCTTCTCCTAGGGAAAAGATGGAGCGAAAGGCGGGGTTCGCCAGGGTAACGTTTCCTGTGCCGTCGGTTACGATAACCCCTTCTCCCATTCCGCGCAGAATCGTATCAAGGCGGTTTTTTTCCGCGGAAATCTTCCCCATCTGGTCTTCAATCTTCGCGGTCATCTCGTTCATCACCGCGGCCAGTTCCCCAATCTCATCACGGCTGGTAACGGGTATCCGGCAGCCAAAGTCCCCTCTACCGATGAGCGCGGCCGCGGACGCCATGTTGCGGAGGGGCCGGGAGGTCAGGTGTGCAATGATGTAACTGAGGAACAGTGAACAGACCACGGCAAGGAAAAGCGACGCGCCGAGGATGGTCCGAAGGCTTGCCATGGCTGTTTCAAGGCGAGAGAGAGGGAGCGCCATGCGGATGACGCCCGCTTGAGCGGTTGCCGTTCGGAAGGGGAGGGCGACATACAGCATGTTCGTTCCCAGTGTGGATGAAAAGCGCGTGGAAACGCCGATTCCATTTTTCATGGCCTGGAGGAATTCAGGCCTCGAGGCGTGGTTTTCCAGGGTGCGGAGATCGGAATCCCTCAGTTCGGAGTCGCCGGCAACGGCGCCGTCGGCGGTGATAATGGTTACGCGCGCCTTGATCTCCCTGCCGACGGTGCGGGCGATGGCCGGCGCATCACGCCGCATGTCGCCGATTTCCTTTGCGCACATGATGCCGACCAGTTTCGCTTCATTCAGGAGGTTTTCCCGCACCTCATCCAGCAGATGCCGTTCAAGGGTTCGGCTCAGATATCCGTAGAGAACCGCGCCGGTCAGGAGGATCAGCGTCAGGTAGGAAACCATCAGCTTCCACTGGATCTTTATCTTCATGAATCCTCCATCTTGTAACCGAATCCCCGTACGGTCTTGATCAGATCTCCGGCGTCTCCAAGCTTGGTGCGCAGCCGCGTGATATGCGTGTCAACGGTTCTCGTATCACCGATGTAGTTGTATCCCCAGACATTTTTCAGAAGCAGGTCGCGGTTCTGGACCCTGCCCGCCCGCTCGGCAAGGGTGAGGAGCAGTTTGTATTCGGTGGTGGTGAGGACCACCTCCTCTCCGGCTGAGGTTACCGTATGGGCGCCCGTGTCGATGGTTACCGGTCCGATGCTGATGATCCTGTCGCGGCACTTTTCCGGGTCCGCGCGCCTCAGCACGGCCTTGATGCGCAGCATCAGTTCCCGGTTGGAAAAGGGTTTCACCACGTAGTCATCGGCGCCCACCTCGAAACCGACTACACGGTCGATCTCTTCTCCCTTGGCAGTCAGCATGATAACCGGGATGCGTGCAGTCTTCTCCGCCTTCTTGAGGATCTTGCAGATTTCCGTTCCCATCATTCCCGGCAGCATCAGATCGAGGAGAACCAGGTCGGGCAGTACGCGGCGGGCTGCGTCCAGTCCGCTCGGCCCGTCAAGGGCGGTTTCGACCCGATATCCCTCCCTTTCCAGGTTGAATGCGATGAGATCCAGCAAGTCCTGCTCGTCTTCAATGATCAGGATTGTTTTCATAGGGAAAGCTCCTTTTTCCGGGAGAATTGTAGCCGCGCAATGTTACAGCCGCGTTACAGTTCCGTGAACAGTCGGGTAAGGAGGAATGCCGCTAAATCTTTTCCCGCAATTTAGTTTCCATCCGGAAACGGTCCTTTTCCGCCCTGGCGGTGTCAATCTTCGGGCTTGCTTGTGCGGCGTACCGATGTACGCCTCCGCGCAGCCCCTCGACTTCCTTGCCAGGCCGAAAAATTCCTCGTTTCCGAATTGGAAACCAATAGTGTCACATCCGGAGTTTCCGGATGGACACAATTTAACACCGTCTGTTGACAGAGGTGTGGAAAAAATGTGAAAGCCGGTCGCAAGGGGGCGAAATTTCCCCAGTGGTCACAAAATGCCTAAAAATTAGACACCATATCGTCGACTCGCCGGCGCGGAGATATTTTTGCGCATGAGGGTATATCATCTGCCGGTGAATTCATCCAACATAATATCTTGACTTGTCAGGATTGCTGTGTTAATTCATAAAATCCTTTTAAATCAACATGTTAAATTTAGTGTGACGAAATATTCTTTCTTTGTTCGAGCTTGTCCCGAGATGTTTCCTGTAGTGAATCAAAGGGTGCATTTTTCGAGTATCGGTCGCCTTGCCGAAGTATTCTTCCAACAGGTGCCCAGGGGATTGTATTTTTTATTCAAGGGGAGGTCTAGATGTCGAAAAATCTGGAGATTACAATCGGTGGATTGCTGGATCAGATGGCTGAGCGCTTTCCGGATAATGATGCGCTGGTTTATGTGGATCGCGGATTACGCTACTCGTACAACGAATTCAATCAGGTGTGTCGACGGGTTGCAAAAGGACTGCTCAAGCTGGGAGTGAAAAAGGGGGACCACGTTTCCATCTGGGCCACCAACGTTCCCGAGTGGGTCATCCTCTCGTTTGCCACGGCCAAAATCGGCGCCGTTCTGGTTACCGTCAACACCAGCTATCGTACGTCAGAGCTCGAATATATTCTCAAACAGTCGGATTCGGGCTTCTTGTTCCTGGTAAAGGGCTTCAAGGACATCGATTATATGGAAACCCTTTACGAAGTGGTTCCCGAATTGCGGAGCTCCGCTCCCGGGACGCTGCAGAGCGATTTGCTTCCCTTCCTGAAGCAGGTTGTCTATATTGGCGAGGAAACGCCTGCCGGAACAATCAATTTCAATGATCTTTACGAGATGGCTGATGCCGTTCCCGACGAGGAACTCGGGGAAATCGAACGGAGTCTCGATATTCACGATGTCATTAACATGCAGTATACGTCCGGGACGACAGGTTTCCCGAAAGGGGTCATGCTGACTCACTACAATCTGACAAACAACGGCTTCTATATCGGCGAGTGCATGAAGTTCACGGAAAAGGACCGGCTCTGCATTCCGGTTCCGTTTTTCCACTGCTTCGGCAGCGTGCTCGCGGTCATGGCCAGTGTCACCCATGGCTCGACCATGGTGCCGATCGTAACTTTCAACCCCCTGCAGGTGCTCCAGGCAATCGAAAAGGAGCGCTGCACCGCGGTGCATGGCGTTCCGACCATGTTCATCGCCGAGTTGGAACATCCCGATTTCGACACGTTTGATCTCACCAGCCTTCGCACCGGCATCATGGCCGGTTCGGTGTGCCCGATCGAGGTGATGAAGCGGGCCGTGAACGACATGCATATGACAGAGATCACCAGCGTTTACGGCCAGACCGAGGCGTCTCCCGGCATTACCCAGACGCGAACAGAAGACTCCATAGAGTTGCGTGTTTCCACTGTCGGCCGAGCGCTCCCGGGCGCTGAAGTGAAGATCATCGACATCGAAACCGGCGCAACCCTCCCTCCCGGCAAGCAGGGCGAGCTCTGCGGACGCGGCTACATGGTGATGAAGGGATACTACAAGATGCCGGAGGAGACAGCCAAGGTCATCGACGCCGACGGGTGGCTGCATACCGGTGACCTGGCGGTCATGGACGAAAACGGCTACTGCAAGATAACCGGGCGGATCAAAAATATGATCATCCGGGGCGGAGAAAACATATACCCAAAAGAGATTGAGGAATTCCTCTATACCCACCCGAAGGTTTCCGATGTCCAGGTATACGGTGTCCCGGATCGGAAATTCGGTGAGCAGGTCATGGCTGCCATTGTCCTGAAAAAAGGGATGGAAATGACCGAAGACGACGTGAAGCAGTTCTGCAAAGGGAAGATTGCCAACTACAAGATCCCCAAATATGTCAAGTTCGTCGACTCGTACCCCATGACCGCGTCCGGCAAGATCCAGAAATTCAAGCTCCGCGAGATGGCAATTCGTGAGCTGCAGCTGGAGGATGAGATGGAGACGGCCTAGGATGAACGGACGGAACACCCCGAAAAGCGAGCTGGATTGCCGCATATACGCACTTCAGTCTCTGATGGCGACCGAGGGGCTGGATGCCGTTCTCCTCATCCAGAACGCCGATCTTTTTTACTTCACCGGAACAATCCAGTCGGGATGCCTCTGTATTCCCGTTGAGGGCGAGCCGATATACATGGTAAGAAGGGAGTTGCAAAGGGCGCATGCCGAGTCGGCGCTCACGGAGATTGTGCCCTTTTCCTCCATGCGTGAAGCCCCCGCTATCCTTGACGGTTACGGCATCCGTGAGCTGGAGCGGGTCGGGATGGAGCTGGACGTCCTGCCGGTCGGTCTCTTTGAAAGGTACCGGAAGGTCTTCCCCGGTGTGAAGTTTTCCGATGCCACACCTCTCGTGCGACGGGTGAGAATGAAAAAATCACCCTACGAACTGGAGATAATGCGTGAAGCGGCCCGGCAGGTGGATCTCGTGTACCGCCGTGCCCGCGACGTGATCCGTGTGGGAATGACGGACCTGGATCTTGCCGCTGAACTGGAATACGTGGCACGTCGGGAGGGGCATCTCGGTCATATCAGGATGCGGGCCTTCAACGGTGAAATGATCTTCGGTCACACCTTCTCCGGGGCTGACGGCGCGGTGCCCGCGTACACGGATACGCCGCTGGGCGGCGCGGGATTGCATCCCAGCTTCGGGCAGGGGTGCGGCACGAAACCGATTGCTCCCGGTGAGCCCATCATCGTGGATTTTGCCGGGAGTATTGACGGTTACCTGGTGGACCAGACCCGTGTCTTTTCCGTGGGAGGGCTTCCGGAAGAGTTGCGCAAAGGGTACCTGGATATGCTGGCGGTGCAGGAACGGATGCGTGAACGTGCCGTGCCGGGAGCGGTCTGGGGTGACATCTATGATGCCTGTCATGCCTTCGCTGTCGAAAAAGGACATTCCGATCACTTCATGGGATACAAGGGAGCTCAGGTCTCGTTTATAGGCCACGGTGTCGGTATCGAGATTGACGAGTACCCCTTCCTGGCGCGAGGTTTCAGCGAGATGACCCTGGAGGCCGGAATGGTGTTCGCATTCGAGCCGAAACTGGTGTATCCGGGAATCGGTGCGGTGGGTATTGAAAATACCTTCCACCTGGCCGACCGCGGGCTCGAACAGCTTACCTTTTCCAGCGAGGATATCGTTGTTCTGTAGATAATGTAAACGGGCGCCACGATTACAGTGCCTGCAAAAGGAGATCTGCCCCGGATGACAATCCTGAAGGAAAAACTTCACGAAAAGATACTCGCTCATCGCTCCCGAATTGCCGCTCTCCTAAAGGATCACAGGCATGTGGAAGTCGACAAGGTGACGATTGGTCAGTGCATCGGGGGAATCCGTGATGTCAAATGCCTGGTTACCGATATTTCATTTCTGGATCCGCAAGAGGGTATTCGCTTCAGGGGAAAGACCATCCCCGAGACTTTCGCCGCGCTACCCCATGTACCCGGGTGTGAGTATCCCTATGTGGAGGGTTTTTGGTATTTCCTCCTCACGGGAGAGATCCCGACAATGGAAGAGACTCTTGAAGTGGTGGAGGATTTCAGCCTGCGATCGGCGCTCCCCCAGTACGTCATTGATATTCTGAGGGCCATGCCCCGAGACACCCACCCCATGACCATGTTTTGCATGGGAGTGCTTGCCATGCAGCGCGAATCCATATTCGCCAGAAAGTATGCGGCGGGGATGAAAAAATCCGACTACTGGGATCCCATGTATGAAGACTGCTGCAATATACTGGCGAGGATCCCCGCCGTTGCCGCCTACATCTACCGGATGAAGTACAGGTCGGATACCTTTATTCCGCCCGAACGGTATCTGGACATAGGAGCCAATTTCGCTCATATGATGGGAATCCCGAGGCCGTACGATGATGCGGCGCGTATGACCTTCATCATTCATTCAGATCACGAATCGGGAAACGTATCCTCACATGCCACCCACCTCGTGGCTTCCGCGTTGGCGGATGCCTATTATAGCCTGACCGCGGGACTCAACGGCCTTGCAGGCCCCCTCCATGGGTTGGCGAATCAGGAGGTGCTGCGCTGGATTCAGGAAGTGTACCACCGGCTTGGAGGGAAGGTGCCGTCGGAAGAAGACCTCAGGGGGTATATCTGGGAGACGCTGAACAGCGGTCAGGTGATCCCGGGATACGGACACGCCGTCCTCAGGAAGACCGATCCGAGGTACTTGGCGCTCAAGGAGTTCTGTGAAAGGCATCTGTATGAAAATGAACTGTTCCGGGTAGTGAACATGATCTACAAGGTGGCGCCCTCCATCCTCATGGAGCACGGCAAGGCGAAAGATCCCTGGCCGAACGTGGATGCTCAATCAGGGGTGGTGCACTGGCATTTCGGCATCACCGACTATGACTTCTATACCGTCCTTTTCGGGGTGGGGCGGGCGATTGGTGTTCTGGCTACGATTATCTGGGATCGCGCACTCGGTTATCCCATTGAACGTCCCAAATCAATTACGACCGATATGCTGGAAAAGTATGCTCACGGGGGAGGTTTGGATTTCTGAGGAAGAGTCCAACCATGTTCCGGGTTAGAGAACGGATGGACGGGAAGGGGTATTAACCCTCTATCTATCGCCGAAAATCTGGGCGCTGAATATGTAGATGTCCGCCTCATTTTTCCACGCATCCGTTTCAAGTCCCGCTTTCAGGCACGTCTGCTCCAGAAATGTTGTTCGATCCCACCCCTGTTCGGATGCAACCTGAGGGAGAAGAACACCGCGGAACATGTTTTTTTCGATGTAAATCCCATGGATGCCGACCTGAATCTCTTCAACTGACTTGATCTTTTTGAGCGGGGAAAGAACGGAGATCTCCAGGTCTATATCGCCCAGTTCGTCTTTTGTCAGGGGGTAGAACCGAGGATCCTTTGTCGCCGCTGCTATGGCCATATCCCGCACAGTCGAGTAGAGCGGTTTGTCTGATGTGAACATCCCGATGCAGCCCCGCAGTCTGCCACGCATCTTGATAGTTACGAAACAGCCCCTTTTCTGCAGGAGGTTTCCGCTTCCCGCTTCCTTCCCGCAAGGACTTCCCGCACCCACTGCCGCATGGATGGATTCCCTGGCAATATGAAGCAGAATCCGCTGTTCTTCAGGGGAAACGATGTTTTCCAAGGTGTCCTCCTTTGCATCTTTTTCATCTCATCAATCGTATACTATATTTGCATTTTTCAGACAATACATTAGATTGTCGGAGGTACTTTCGCGTTTTCCGCGAAAGATGGGCTGTGCCGCGTTGCGTGAAGAGATGAAAGAGATATTGGTGTCTTTAAACCGATATCTTTTCAGTCTGGAAAAAAATCTTGACTTTTACTTTGAAGATAGTATATTCGCAACTTGTTTGGCTTTGGACACCACGCGCATTGCGCGAGTATGGTAATCAAAAAAGGAAAGAGGTGATTATGTCAATGAAAAAACTGCTCTCATTTGCTCTGTGCCTTGTTATCGCGATGGCTTTTGCCGCTGGTTGTAAGAAGAAAGAGGAAGCTCCTCCGGCTCCGGCCCCTGAGGCTGCTGCTCCGGCTCCGGCCCCTGCTCCTGAAGCTCAGGCTCCGATGTCTTCCGTTAAGGCTCCGGAAGCTGCTCCCGAGAAGAAGTAATTTAGTTCTGTATCCAAGTACAGAATGGAAAGCCTACAGAGAAATCTGTGGGCTTTTCTCATATCTAGGGCTTGAAAATTCTTGACAACAATACCGCTGAATGGTAGGAAGAGCGGTCACTTACCCGTATCGAATAATTCTGATAGGAGATGGTGATGGAAAGAACATTTGCGATTATCAAACCTGACGCCGTTGAAAGAAATATTACCGGGAAGATCCTGGAGAAAATAGAGTCCGACGGATTCAGAGTTGTCGGAATGAAGAAAGTTCACATAAGCCTGCAGCAGGCCATGGGCTTTTATTATGTTCACAAGGAGCGCCCTTTTTATAATGAACTCTGTTCCTACATGGCCAGGAGTCCGATTGTCGTGCTCGTCCTGGAAAAGGAGGGAGCGATAGCCGAATGGAGGAAGCTCATGGGCGCGACGAATCCCGAGGCTGCTGAACCGGGAACCATCCGAAAACAATTCGGCCTCAGCCTGGGGGAAAACTCAGTTCACGGTTCCGACTCGCCCGAGTCTGCCGCCTTTGAAATTCCGTATTTTTTTGCCATGTGTGAGCTTTTATAACAATACGAGAAACAGGAAAAAAGCCCTTCCAGGTGAAGGGCTTTTTTATTCGGTGTATGGAAAAGACAGATATAAAAGATTTTTCCCTTGATGAACTGGAAGGCTTTCTTCAGGGGCTCGGTAAGGAGAAATACCGGGCAAAACAGATTTTTAAATGGCTCTATCAGAAGGGCGCGGGCAGTTTCGAGGAGATGACCAACCTTTCCAAGGACTTTCGACGAGAACTCGCCGAACGGGCTCGCATAAGCATGCTGGCGCCTGAGAGAATCGAGATTTCAAGTGACGGGACAAAGAAGTATCTTTTTCTTCTCGAAGACGGAGCGAGCGTCGAATCGGTGCTCATTCCGGAAGAGGGGCGTGCTACTCTCTGCATCTCTTCTCAGGTCGGTTGCGCCATGGGATGCAGATTCTGCCTCACCGGCACTTTTAAGCTGCAACGGAACCTGCGGTGCTCTGAAATTGTCAATCAGGTATGCGCAATCCAGGGATCGGAGAATATTACGAATATAGTCCTGATGGGAATGGGAGAACCGCTGGCCAACCTGGACAATGTTGTGCGGGCACTCAAAATACTCATTTCACCGGACGGTTTCCAGCTTTCCAACAGGAGAGTGACGGTTTCGACTTCTGGACTCGTTCCGGAGATGGGGATGCTGGGTCGGTCAGTAACCGTCAACCTTGCGGTTTCCCTGAATGCGACCACCGATGAGCAGCGTGATCTTCTCATGCCGATCAACAGGAAGTATCCCCTCGCGGCATTGCTTGACGCGTGCAGGAATTTTCCTCTTCCCAATCGCCGCATGATTACCATCGAGTATGTCATGATCCGGGGGCTGAACGACTCACTGGAAGATGCGAAAAGGCTCGTAAAGCTTCTCAGGGGGATTCCCGTGAAGGTCAACCTCATTCCCTTCAATGAATTTGATGGTTGCGATTACCGGAGTCCCGCGCAGGAGGCAATCGACCATTTCCATCGTTATCTTCTGGACAAGAACATTACCGTAATTACTCGGGCCAGCAGGGGGGCGGATATTTCGGCCGCTTGCGGTCAGTTGAGGGCAAAACTGGAAAAGACGGAGCGGGAGAGGGGTCGTGGGTATTCCTGAAAGTCTTTTTGGAACGAACAGGACGGCGAAAGAATCAGGAAACGGGTTTTCGTTGAGAAACCTCCCCGAAAGGGAGAAATCGGAGAGAACGGATGATGGAAGATAGAGGCCAGGTAATCGGAGTCATAGGCGGAAGCGGGTTGTATGAAATGGAAGGTCTTTCCGAGGTTGAGAGCGTTTCGCTGGAGACGCCTTTCGGCGCTCCGTCCGATACTTACATAACAGGGGTTCTGGACGGGGTTCGCATGGTATTCCTGCCGCGGCACGGGAGGGGACACAGGCTTCTTCCTTCCGAAGTAAATTACCGGGCGAATATCTACGGGATGAAGAAACTGGGCGTGACCCGTCTTATCTCCGTATCCGCGGTGGGAAGCATGAAAGAAGAGATTCAGCCTGGACATATCGTGATTCCGGACCAGTTTATCGACCGCACGAACGCTACTCGGAACAATACCTTTTTCGGCAACGGGGTTGTCGCCCATGTTCAGTTTGCCGATCCCGTCTGTGAAGAGGTGTCCGGAATCCTCGATGAAGCCGCGCGTCGCACAGGCGTGCACGTCCACCGGGGTGGCACCTACCTTTGTATGGAAGGTCCCGCCTTTTCAACAAGAGCTGAATCGAGGATGTACCGGTCGTTCGGTGTTTCCGTGATTGGAATGACAAATATTCCGGAAGCGAAACTTGCACGGGAAGCCGAGATCTGCTACGGCGTCATCGCGCTGGCGACGGATTATGATTGCTGGCATGAATCACAGGATGATGTTTCTATCGATGCGATTCTCGAGATCCTGCGGCAAAACGTCGAGGTGGCGAAGTCAATCATACGGAATGCAGTCGGATCCATGCGAGGTGCGAGAAAATGCCCTTGCGCTGATGCTCTCCGTTATGCAATTATCACCGACAGGACGGTCATTCCCGACAAGGCGAAACGGGTTCTCGACGTCATTGCAGGCAGATACATCGCTTAGTATTCTTATTCTCAGGAGATTGGACGGATGGGTATTCTTGTGGTCGGTTCCGTGGCATTTGATTCGGTGGAAACACCGTTCGGCAAGGTGGAGAACGTTCTCGGCGGTTCGGCAACCTATTTTTCCACTTCCGCCAGTTATTTCACCGATGTGAGTCTGGTCGCGGTAGTAGGTGACGATTTCCCGCAGGAACATACCGACTTCCTCGAATCTCGGAATATCGACCTTCGCGGACTTTCGAGAAACCCGGGCAAGACGTTCCGCTGGAAAGGACAGTACGGTTACGATCTGAACGAGGCGCATACACTGGAGACCCGCTTGAATGTGTTCGAGTCGTTCAGGCCCGTTATTCCACCCGAATATGCCGGCGCTGAATACCTCTTTCTCGCCAATATCGATCCCGACCTCCAGATGGAGGTGATGCGCCAGGTGAAAAGTCCTCTGGTGATAGCCAGTGATACGATGAATTTCTGGATATCTTCAAAGCCGGAGTCCCTGAAAAAGGTTGTCGGCATGGTTGACATACTGATCATCAACGACGCCGAGGCTCGACAACTCTCCGGCGATCCGAACCTGGTGAAATCAGCCAGGAAGATCCTGGAACTGGGTGTCAAGACCCTCATCGTTAAAAGGGGCGAGTATGGTGTGCTGATGTTTTCAAACTCCTCAATCTTCGCGGCGCCCGCATACCCCTTGGAAAAAGTGTTCGACCCTACGGGAGCGGGCGATACGTTTGCAGGCGGCTTCATGGGCTATCTTGCCAATACCGGCAACCTGTCGGAGTCGGGAATACGTCAGGCGATCATTTTCGGCAGTGTCATGGCCTCCTTTACCGTGGAAGAGTTCAGCCTGAACCGTTTGAAGAACCTTACGTACCGGGACATTGAAGAGCGATATCGCGGTTTCAAATCCATGACACACTTTGAAGATCTTCCGGAAACCGGGAGGGCGTACTGAAATCATTGGCGCCAGATCTGTGTTGGTATTCATCGAAGCAATCGGGAAGGTGACCACCATGAGATTCTTATTCTTGATCCTGACTTTCGTAACCGTTGCCGTCTGCACTGGCTGCGCAGTCCTGGAAGCGTCCCAAAAGAAGGCTTCGTATCACTACCAGATGGGCCTTTCCTTTCTCGCGGAGGGTAATTACACAAGAGCGCTCATCGATTTTTCCGAAGCGGAAAAGATCACACCTGATGACCCTCTCCTCTTGAATTACCTGGGTCAGGTCTATTATTTCAAAAAGAGGTATGACCTGGCGGAAACGAAATATCTGCGGGCTATTGCCGTTAAGCCTACCTTTTCCGAGGCCCGGAACAATCTCGGCGTAAACTACCTGGAGATGCAGAGGTGGGACGATGCGATCAATCAACTCACAATAGTTAAAGACGACATATTTTATCAAAATCACGATGCGGCATGCATGAACCTCGCGCTTGCCTACTTTGGAAAGGGTGATTATGCAACCGCTCTCTCACTTCTTCGTCCGGTTATGAGCAGCAACCCTCGTAATCCTGTCGTGCGGATGAATCTGGGAAGAGTGTACTTCGCGGATGAAAAGGTTGGATTGGCAATTGCGGAATTCAAGAAGTCAATTGAGTTGAACAGGGACTATGCGAGGGCGCATTACAATCTGGCCCTTGCCTATCTGAAAATCCAGGAGACAGCCGCGGCAAAGGCTGAGTTCAATGAGGTAATCCGCATCGATGGTGATGGAGAAATAGGCCAACTTTCGAAGGAATATCTCGAGATGCTCAAGTGAGTGAGTGATGTCCGATACAGCTTCTATCGAGATGGATGGACAAACCGTCGGTTCCCGTCTGCGCTTCGCCCGCGAGAACAAGGGACTCAGTTTGGAAGATGCCGCCCGCGTGACAAGAATTACCAAGGGGTACCTCGCGGCACTTGAAGAAGGCAACTATTCAAGGCTTCCCAGTGATGCCTATGCCAGGGGATTCCTCCGAGTCTATGCACAATTTCTCGGAATCGAGGAGCAGGATGTACTGCGACTGTACGAGAATGCCATGCCTTCTCCCTTGCCGCCCGATGAGTTGAAGGTGAATGCGGGCGAATACCATGACGATCAAATAGTACGAGGCACGAAAAAGAGGGTTTTCTTGTCCCTTGCCGTTGGCGGTGCCCTTTGTGCCGTTGGAATCCTGTTTTTCAGGTTTCAGGGTACTACCTTTGAAAAAAAAGCGGAAAACACTGTATCGATTCCACCGGTAATGACCCCTGTAAGTTCTTTCCAACAGCCGCAGATCGCGGCTTCACCCGAAGAAAAGAGACCGGAATATACCCCGCCCGATAGTATTGAAACTCCTCCCATCCCCCCCGTCTCCCGTGAAAAGGGCATCGTCCTGAAAATGAAGGCGCTGGAGGACGGATATCTCGTTGTAACAATCGACGACATGGTTTCCCAGCAATACGACTTGAAGGCCGGTGACGTCATCGAATGGAAAGCTGAGAGGGTTTTTTCCCTTGATCTGGATAATGCAGGAGGGGTCGAGGCTGAGTTGAATGGTAAGCTTCTCAAACCGTTCGGGGAAAAGGGGGCCTCTGCCCATGTTATGTTGAAGGCTGATACGGAAGGTGACGAAACCGCACCCTGAGCGGATTGATGAACTTGACAGCCTCCTTCGCTCTGGTAGACTTCACAACCATGAGACCAAAATGTCCTACAACTGCCTGCTCGTCGAAAGCAAAAAGGATCCTCATCGTAGAAGACGAAGAAAATACCCGATACGCACTTTCCAGACTTCTCGTGCGGGAAGGCTTTCTCGTAGACAGTGTTTCCAATGGTTGCGAGGCACTCAATTTTCTTCGCAGGCAATCCGTAAACCTTATTGTTACGGATATCAAGATGCCCCAGATGGATGGAATAACTTTCCTGAGGGAACTTAACAAGAATTTTCCCAAGAGCAATGTAATAATGATAACTGCATATGGCGGCGTCGAATCGTATCTGGAGGCCATGAATCTCGGGGCCTTTGAATATATCAATAAACCGATTCAGATTGAGGAACTTAAAATGGTGATGAATAAGATACTGGATGCTGACGGTTCATAGCCCATCTGTGGAGGAGCGTGCATGAAAGAGTTTTCTACAGTCCTTTTTGCAACCGACTTTTCAGAGATATCCGAGTACGCATTTGAATATGCGTATACGCTGGCAAAGAAGTTCGGCAGCCGCCTGATCATCATGCATGTCATCAACGAACCCGTTGACCTGCGCGGGTTTTACGTCCCGCATATTTCTTTTGATTCACTTGAACAGGAGATATCGGAGGCGGCCGATGCAATGATGGCGAAATTTTGCGCGGACAGATTGCAGGATCTTCCGAATCATGAAACGGTTGTTGCAACCGGAATTCCCTATGAAGAGATACTGAAAAAAGTCGATGAAGAGGATGTCTCACTCGTGGTGCTTGGAACGCACGGGAGAGCAGGTATTGATCATCTCCTTTTCGGGAGTACGGCTGAAAGAGTTGTCCGGAGAGCGCGTTGTGCGGTCATGACGGTTCGGCCTCCTGAAAAAAAGGAATAAGACGTGATTTCAGCATGAATGGGAAAATTGAAAAGGCAGCTATACGCTGCCTTTTCCGTGTGCAAAGCCGACCGGGAACTTGTAACTTTGATGATGAATGACGAACAAACAATTACGCGAGCAGAGTGCGCCGCCAGCAGTGGGAAAAGGTCCATTCTCATTGTTGACGATGAGATGATAAATCTTGATCTCACGGCAAGGGTATTCCGTAATCGGGGTTTTCGGGTACTTACGGCGGCGAATGCGTTGGATGCCCTCGTTCTGGTGAAAGAGAACAACCCGGAAATCGCGGTTCTTGACTATATGATGCCGGAGATGAACGGTTTTTCGGCACTAACGGAAATCAAGCAGCAATTCCCGGACACGTATGTCATTATCCTGACGGGCCGGGGTAGTGAGAGGATTGCCGTAGAACTTATGAAAGCCGGGGCTTCGGACTATATCGTGAAGCCTTTTTTGAACCAGGACCTGGTGGAAAGGGTTGAAAAAGTCCTGAAGGTCAGAGAAATAGAGATCAGGAACCGGGAACTGCTCGTTGAGCGAGATCGACTCGTTGGGGAAATAGCCACCTGGAATCGGGAGCTTGAAGAGCGTGTGCGGGAAAAGACCAATGAACTGCAAAGGGTGCAGGGGGAGATTATCCAGGCGGAAAAGATGTCGACTCTTGGATATCTTTCCGCCGGCATGGCCCACGAGATACGAAACCCCCTCAATTCCATAGGGCTGTATGTCCAGCTTGTAAAAGGGTGCCCGGATGAGACGGAACGGTTGGAGTGTCTGGAAAAGATTGAGCAGGAGATTAAGAGGATTGACGGTATCCTGAGAAAGCTCATGGATGCGGTGAAACGGCCCCGCTTCCATCTTCGACAGGTTTCCATCACTGAAGTTATAGATTCCGCTATAGAATTGTTTCGTTCTCGAATGGAAATGCACCGGGTTCGCCTGGACCGGGAGTACAGAAAAATACCGCCCCCAATCCAGGCGGACCCATTGGAACTGGAGCAGATCTTTACCAATCTCTTCGTGAATTCAATTGAAGAAATGACCGACGGAGGGGTTTTGGGTGTCATGCTGGAACAGGATGACGACACAATAGTCGTCCGAGTGTCGGATACGGGAAAAGGTATTCCGCGGGAAAATGTTTCAAAGGTCTTTGATCCTTTCTTTACCACGAAAACTTCCGGCACCGGTCTCGGTTTGTCGGTCGTACTTCGAATTGTGCGGACCTATAACGGGAAAATTGAGGTTGAAAGCGAGGAGGGGAAAGGTACGGTTTTCACGGTTTCTCTCCCCATTCCGTCAGCAACCGCCAACTAGGTTTATCCGGAAGCTCCGGATGGAAATCAACGAGGGGGTTTATCCTTCACTTTTAACCGACTATAGTGTAGTATTTCGCAATTCTGAGGCCTTCACCCGAGGTTCCGATGGAAGTACCCCGCGCAAAAATACTCATTATTGATGACGATCCCTTTTTTCTGAAAATTCTATCGGATGCCTTTCGCGACAATGCATATTCCGTGGTAACCGCAGACAACGGCGTGGCGGGGATACGCGCTTTCCTGGACGAAACGCCTGAAGTGGTGATCGTGGATCTGGTCATGCCGAAATTGGGTGGAGTCAGCACGTGTCTTGAAATAAGCCGTCTTGCCGGTGATGATGAGCCGACACTCATACTGCTGACTTCAATGTTCCGAGGATTGCCCCATGAGCATGAGACACCGGAGATGGGGGCACGTGTTCACATTCCCAAATCAACGAAACCTCTTGATATCGTTATAATCGTAGAACAACTTCTGGAACGGAAAAATTATTTCCCGACGAATCGGTAAGGGTGCCACGTGCCTTTTCAAGTACGCAACTTTGCCGTTGATTTCACCATCCGTGAGGATGAGCTTTTTGAGAATCTGCGTCTTCGCCTGCTTCTCGAAAGAGATGAAATCACCGATTGGCGGATCATTCGAAAGGGGCTCGATGCCCGGAAGAAATCCTCCATACGCTATGTTTATACAATAGAGTTCTCCGTCAGGGACGAAGAGGGTTGTCGGGACAGATTCAGCCTTGATCCCGACATACTTCCCGTAGATGTCGAGCCGACAAGGTTTATTCCGCGTCTTTCCAGCAAAAGAAAAATCGTCATTGCGGGGATGGGGCCCGCCGGGCTCTTTGCCGCGATACGTCTTTCCTCCTATGGTCTGCGACCAATCCTCATCGAACGCGGACGACCCGTTGAGGAAAGGGTCAGGCATGTGGAAACATTCTGGAGGGGAGGGGCGCTGAATCCGGAAAGCAATGTCCAGTTTGGAGAGGGGGGGGCCGGCACCTTTTCCGACGGCAAGCTTACGACCCGGATACGTGACGAGAACCTCAGGTATGTTCTGGAAAACCTTGTTCATTTCGGCGCTCCGACGGAGATCCTGTGGCTGGCTAAACCCCATATCGGAACGGACAGGTTGCGGCGGGTTGTCCGCCGGGTCCGGCATGAACTCCTCGCTCGCGGTTGCGAGTTCCTATTTTCCAGCAAACTTACCGATATAACCTCACGAAACAGTCGTGTGAACACTGTTGTGATGAACGATAGAGATGAGATCCCCTGTGATTTTCTTGTTCTCGCCACCGGCCATAGTGCCCGAGATACCTATGAAATGCTTGTTCGTCGTGGAGTTCGCCTGGAAAAGAAGCCCTTCGCCGTCGGGGTGCGCGTGGAGCATCCCCAGCAACGTATAAATTGCATTCAATACGGCATTCCTTCCCATCCCTGCCTGCCGCAGGCTGAATACGTCCTGACTTTTGCCGCCCCGGATACTGAGCGCTCGGTTTACTCCTTCTGCATGTGTCCCGGAGGGGTTGTGATGGCTGCCGCATCAGAGGAAGGGTGTCTTGTTACCAATGGAATGAGTACATACCGAAGGGATGCGCCCTATGCCAATAGCGCCCTGGTTGTTGCGGTTGACGGAAGGGATTTCCCTGGAAACAATCCTCTCGCCGGTGTGGAATTTCAGAGGAATTGGGAGCGGAAGGCCTTTGCCGCCGGCGGCGGCACGTATCGGGCTCCTGCCCAGAACCTGCTCGATTTCGTCGAGGGGAGAGGTTCGCGAGGTGTCCGCTCAAGTTATCGTCCCGGTGTCGTGGAGACGGACCTTACCAGGGTGCTTCCCCCTGAGATCTCTCAGGCGCTGAAGTCTGGAATCAGAGGTTTTGAGCGAAAGATGCGCGGTTTTCTCACGCAAGAGGCAACGCTTACAGGCGTCGAGACGAGGACGTCGTCACCGGTTCGCATCGTTCGGGGCGGTGATCTGCAGTCAGTGAGCCTCAAGGGTCTTTTCCCAACCGGGGAGGGCGCCGGGTACGCAGGTGGAATCATGAGTGCGGCGATTGACGGAATACGCGTAGCCGATCGAATTGCCTCGGAATTATCCGAAGACACAAGGAGCAGCGAGTGACCAAGATATTTGTCAACGACATCCGGGACAGAACTCAGGTTGATACCATTTTCCTCGTCAAGGAGAAGATTACCGCCGTGGCGAGAAATGGAAAGCCGTACCTGACCCTACATCTCATGGACAAGACCGGAGATATTGAGGGACGGGTATGGGAGGATGTCGATTCCATCGGATCAGTGTTCGAAAAAGACGATTTCATCCGTATCCGTGCCAAGGCAACCGTCTATCTGGGAAAGATGCAGCTAATCGTATCCGAACTAACACGGATACCTGACCATGAGGTCTGCATCGCTGATTTTCTCCCCGAGGGAGAGCGGGACGGCGCCGAGATGCTTGCCGAGTTGTCCTCCCTGGTAGAGTCCTGTGCCGACGCCAATCTGCGCCGCCTGCTGCACTCTTTTTTCGACGATGCCGGATTTCTCGAACTGTACAGGACGGCGCCCGCCGCCAAGGGGATGCATCACGTATATCTCGGAGGGCTCCTTGAGCATTCCCTGGCTGTTGCACGTCTCGTTGACCGCATTGTGCCTCTCTATCCCGAACTCAACCGGGACTTGCTCCTGACCGGAGCGCTTCTTCATGATGTGGGCAAGGTGCGGGAAATGACCTATCTCCGTTCCTTCGACTATACGGACGAGGGTAAACTTGTCGGACATATCACCATCGGCGTGGAAATGGTGAATGAAAAAATACTGGGAATGGGGGATTTTCCGTTGGAGATGGCGATGCTTCTCAAGCATATGATCCTTTCCCATCACGGGCAGTATGAATTCGGTTCGCCCAAGAGGCCAAAAACCGTTGAGGCTACGGTTCTCAATTATCTGGATGATCTTGATTCAAAGATCAACGGTATCAGGACCCACATGCGGAAGGAGCCGGAGAGCCGGTCGAGATGGACCGCGTATCACAGGCTGTACGACCGATATTTTTTCAAGAACAACGGCCATGGAGAAGAGAATTGCTCCCAACCTGAAACATTGCCGACCGATGAGCGTCATGGGGAAATGGCCGCGGAAGCCGGTGAAAAGGATACCGGAGGTTTTCGTAACACCCCGTTTGAAAAACTGAAACAAAAAAATCTCGAACTCTTTTAGCGAAAGGTGAAACATGATTTTAGAGTCTGTTGTCGTAGGCCCTTTAATGGTCAACTGTTATGTGCTTGGATGCGAAAACAGCAGAGAAGGTGTGGTAGTTGATCCGGGTGACGATACGGACCGGATCCTGGATGCTGTGTCCCGTCACGGCCTGAAGGTCGTTGCAGTGATAAATACCCATGGTCACTTCGATCACACAGGAGGCAACCAAAGGATAATAACTGAGACCGGCGCCGGGCTTCTCATTCATGAATTGGATGCTCCGATGTTGGCGAGGGCAGTTGATACGGCTGCCATGTTCGGTTTGACGGCCGAGAACTCACCGCCTCCGTCCCGCTTTCTGACGGAAGGCGAATTCGTTGCTTTTGGCGAATACCGGTTGCGCGTATTGCATACTCCCGGTCACACATTGGGGGGATGTTCTCTCCATCTTGAGGGAATGGTTTTTACCGGGGACACGCTGTTCGCGGATTCGGTCGGCAGAACGGATTTTCCAGGAGGATCGTCCGTCGCTTTGGGGAAGAGTATTCGGGAAAAGCTCCTGATCCTTCCAGACGACACGATCGTCTACCCGGGGCACGGTCCTTCAACGACCATCGGCAGGGAAAGGAAGCACAACCCGTACCTCACTCCATCAGGAGTCATCTAGGGGAAGGCGTTCATGAAAGACAAAGTGATAATCCTTGGAGTCACCGGAGGCATTGCGGTGTACAAGGCGGCGGAACTGGTACGACTTCTCGTCAAGGCAGGCGCCGACGTGCATGTCATCATGACAAAGGCGGCTCAACAGTTCGTCGCTCCGCTAACGTTCCAGACCCTTTCCGGGAATCCGGTTCATTCAGAACTCTTCAACCTCATCGAGGAACAGGAGATAGGCCATATTTCTCTTGCGGAAAAGGCCGAACTCTTTCTGATTGTCCCGGCTACCGCTAACTTTGTCGGAAAACTCGCATCCGGCATCGCTGATGATCTCCTTACCACTACGGTCATGGCGACAAGGGCTCCTGTTCTTATTGCACCTGCAATGAACACGGCCATGTATCAGAATCCCATCTACCGGGAAAACGAGGAAAAGCTGCTGCGTTATGGATACCACTTTGTTGCTCCGGCAACGGGAATGCTTGCCTGCGGATGGGAAGGTGAGGGGAAGCTTCAGGATCCGGCCGTCATTCTGGAAGTGGCATCGAACGTACTTTCACGAAAGGATTTCGACGGAGAAAGGGTACTGGTGACAGCAGGTCCAACCCGTGAGGAACTTGATCCGATTCGCTTTTTCAGCAATTACTCATCCGGGAAAATGGGATATGCCCTGGCTCGAGCCGCTCGAAGACGGGGTGCTGAGGTGACTCTCGTGACAGGCCCGGTTTCCCTGGATGCGCCGTGGGGGGTGAATACCGTCAGGGTCACATCGGCGGAAGAGATGCGTGAAGCCGTATTGCGGGTATTTCCTGCAGCCACCGTTGTCATTAAGACAGCGGCGGTTGCCGATTACCGGCCCGATGAGCGGGCATCGGCGAAGATAAAGAAGACCGATTCTCCGTTGACGGTAAAGCTGGTCAGGAATCCCGACATCCTCGCGGAACTGGGAAGGAACAAGGGAGATCGTTTTTTGGTCGGCTTTGCCGCGGAGACAGGGGACACCGGCGAGAGCGCGGCCAGGAAACTTCAGGAAAAGAACCTGGATCTTGTTGTTGCTAATGACGTCACGCGTGCCGGTGCTGGTTTCGCCGTTGATACCAATATTGTCAAAATCCTTTCCAGTGATGGGGGAGCGGAAGATCTGCCGCTCATGGGCAAGGATGAGCTGGCGGACGTGATTTTGGATCGGGTCGGGCTGGCGCTTGGTCAGAAGCGGGACAAAGAGAACGGGTAGGGTTTTCGTTCCCGATTCGTCGGATGGATTTGCTGAAGCATGGCCGGAGCGCAGATGGAGTGGCGGAGTTTGGGTTTCAGTTCCTCCAGCTGTCCGAATGCCTCTTTCTGTGTTATCTTGCCGCTTTTGTAGAGGATCCGGAAGTTTTTACGCACGGCCTCGGCGGTTGCCAGCGCCCTCTCACCGGTTGGGTCGGCAAGGAAATAGCGGGACTTTTCTCGGTGCTTCAAAAAATCGAAAACTGCCTCTTCGGAAAGAGCGCTATATTCCAGACGGTCGCTTTCCTCAAGCACATACCGTGAAGAAGCGGAAACGGTACTGATAACGCCTTGCCATTTTTCCATACGGCTCAGAAGCAGAATGGAATTGAAGATCCGCTTGTTGGTGGAGAAAGAAAAGATGGTGTCCGAAATCACCTTTCTCAACAAGGCGTCATTCACCTTGTACTGTCCAACGGAAACCCGTTGTCCGACCTCCCAGATTTCCTTGTCCACGGAACTGTCGAAGCGCATCTCCCAGTAGGTATGCTTCATGGCAAGTGAAGGGAAACTCCGCATGATTTTATAGGGTACGAAGTAATTGTGAGCGACCGTATCCGCCGCCAGATGGGACAGATAACCGAGGGCGCATGCCTCTTGCTGCCTGCTTGTAGCGTTGGCGAGAATTTTCAGGCCGATGGGCCATCTATGGCAGTGCTGCAGGTAGTGGGTGAATTTCTTCCCGATAGTAATGTCGGCCGCGATGCAACCATACAGGAAATCAAGCGGGAATTTACCGAGAACGGCTGCTACGGCAGGTGGAAGCGCCTGAAGATTCCCGAGAACCGACGTTCCCAGTTGAAGGTGAAAACCTGCTCCCCAGGCGAAAGCACTAGTGGGCAGGAAAACAAGAAGCAGAAAAACCGTTGTGAAAATTACCATGGAGTACAGAATAGTGAATGTGCCGGGGAATGTAAAGAGGTAACGCGTGTCCGACTCCGAACATCAGTACCTGTTGGCCGCTCTGCGCGGCTATCTTGTCGACTTGGAAGAAACCGGCGTAGACGGTTTGCCTGACCGTGCCAACAAGCATCATGTGAGCCGTGTGCCGGAAATTGTTGCAGTAAACAAAGAGGTGGACGGTTCTTCTTCAGACCAGGGCGTGACAGCGGATCAAGAGTCGCTGGGACAAATCAGACGGGAACTCACCGACTGCCTTCGTTGCTCTCTGGGAAACTCCAGAACCAATCTCGTGTTCGGATCCGGGAACGAGAATGCCCGTCTTGTTTTTGTGGGAGAGGCCCCCGGCCATGAAGAGGACCTTGCCGGTGAGCCTTTTGTGGGTGAGGCGGGCCGTCTGCTGACACGGATCGTGCAGGCAATGGGGTTCGCGAGAGATCAGGTCTATATCTGCAACGTGCTGAAGTGCCGTCCTCCCGGCAACCGGAATCCTCTTCCGGCCGAGATTGAAGCCTGTCTGCCCTTTCTCCTTAGTCAGCTACGGACGATCGATCCCGAAGTTATCGTTGCTCTCGGCACATTTGCGGCCCAGACACTCCTCAACACCCGCGAGCCGATTTCCCGCCTTCGCGGGCGCTTCCATGACTTTCACGGCATCCCTCTGATGCCCACCTTTCACCCGGCCTTTCTGCTGAGGAATCCGGCCATGAAGCGTGAAGTCTGGGATGACATGCAGGCGGTCATGAAAAAACTCGGCATGGAGCGGCAGTGGACCCGGTAACCTTTCGGATCAGCCTACTCCCAGGATTACATCAGACGCCTTGCAGACCGCGCAGACCCGGTCTCCCTCCTGCAGAGAAAGCCGCTGAGCGCTTTCGCAGGTGATTACGGCGCTGATCGTGTTGCCTCCGGAAAGCTCCAGAGTTACCTCCGTGTTTACCGCTCCATCCATCACCTTCATGACCCGCCCCTGCAGAATATTGCTCGTGCTGAGCTTGTTGATTTCCAGGTCCTTTCCCAACAGAACCGAACTCGACTTGATGATGGCGTAGGCTTCCGCGCCTTCCTGCAGACCCAGGCTTTCGACACTCTCGTTTGTGACGATGGATACTAGGGTGTCACCCCCTCTCAACGAGAGAACCACCTCGGAGTTAACAGCTCCCTTTTTCAGCTTGGCGATGGTGCCGGAGAAGATGTTCCGTGCGCTTACTTTCATTGATATCCTCTTGATGAACTTGTAGAGATCCTGAGCCGAACCGACCCGTTTTGTGATGTTGGCAAGAAATTTGGAATGTTCTTCCTCAATAACGCGGTACTTTCTGATTACCTCGCGACCCTCGTCGGTCAGGCGGGTGCCTCCTCCCGATTTGCCGCCGGCCATACGGACAAACAGGGGCTTGTCGGACAGGTTGTTGATGGCGTCCATGGTATCCCACGCGGTTTTGTAGCTTATGCCGACCGCCTTCGCAGCCTTGGTGATGGACCCGTGCTCATCTATCATTTCCAGGAGTTTGATCCTGTCGCTGCCCAGATATTCCAGGTCCGCCTTGCAGAGTGATACCGAACCGGCAACCTCAATCTTCTTCTTGGGGGTAGTCATGATATTCCTATCTCCTTTTAGATTCTGCGATGTCAGAGAAGTCAAATCTGTTTTTGAATAGTCGTACCTGTTCCCTGATTTCAGCGGCGGTGCCCAGCTTCAGAAGATGAACGGCGAACGTCTCGGCTTCTCTTCGGGAGATTGCGCGCAGGGCCTGCTTTACGGCCGGAAGTGAAGGCGCTGATAGGCTGAACTCGGTGATGCCCAGGCCCAGGAGGAAAGCCGCGTTTACCGGGTCCGAGGCCATTTCGCCGCACACGGAAACCGTCTTTCCGGCCCGTGCCGCACAGTCCGCGACACGCTTTATGGAATGAAGCACGGCGGGGTGATACGGATCATAGTATTGTTGAACCTTTGCGTTGTTGCGGTCGGCTGCAAGGGTATATTGAATTAGGTCATTGGTCCCGATGCTGACGAAATCCACTTCACGTATCAGGAAATCCGCTATCTGCACGGCAGCCGGAAGTTCGATCATGATACCGAACCGTATGTCGTCAGCGACTGCATGGCCGGATTTCTCCACTTCATGCCTGGTTTCAGCCAGTATTTCCCTGATACGCCGAATCTCTTCAAGTGATGAAACGAGTGGGAACATGAGGCGCGCCGTCCCGAAGGGGGACGCCATGAGCACCCCTGCCAACTGTTCACGCAGAATCTCGTGGCGCTCAAGGGAAAGCCGTATTGAGCGCCACCCCATAAAGGGGTTCTCTTCTTTGGGAAGGGGAAAGTAGGGCAGGCTCTTATCCCCTCCGATATCCAGGGTACGGATTGTGACCGGAAGGGGGGAGAACCCTTCCAGCACCTTGCGGAAGAGGCGGGCCAGTTCATTTCTGTCAGGGAAGGCGTCGCGGGCCATGTAGGGAAATTCCGTGCGATAGAGACCGACCCCCTCTGCTCCGTGGGCCAACGCCACCTTGATATCGCTCAGGAGAGCGATGTTGGCGCGAAGTAGTATTCGCGTTCCATCGAGAGTGACTGCCGGGAGGTCCCGAAGGCCGGCCAGTTCCTGTTGTTTCAGGTTGAAGTCGAGTTGCAGACGCTCGTATTCGGCCTTGACCTTTGCGTCGGGATTGATATAGACGCATCCCGTATTGCCGTCGACGATGACTTCATCCCGATGGGAGATTCCCCTGACTTCTTCCCATCCCGCTATCACCGTCGGTATTCCGAGGGATTTTGCCATGATGGATGCATGAGAATTCGCATCGCCGCTTCCAGTAATGATTCCCAGGATTTTGGCGTGATCGAGCGCCGCGAGATCGGAAGGAAGGATTTCTCTCGCCACCACAATCCTTTTGTCACGAATTCTGAGAGTGGGGCGATCATTTCCCGTGAGGCAATCGATGATCCTTCGGCCGATATCTTTCATGTCGGCCGACCTCTCCCTCAGGTAGGGGTCTTCCATGCGGGAAAAGGCCACGACATAGGATTCCACCACGTCTTCAACGGCACGTGCGGCCCCGCAATCTCCGTCGATTCGGTCCTGCACCTTTGTCAGGAACCCCCGATCCTCAAGGATCATCAGGTGGGTGTGGAAAATTGCGGCATCCTCTCTTGAAAGTGTTTGCTCAACACGTTTTTCCAGGTACAGGGTCTGAATCTTCGCCTTCTCGACGGCAAGAAGAAAACGTTTTCTTTCCTCATGGCGTGAGCCGACCTGTTGAAGAGCAAGCCGGCTGTTTCCGGCGGACCGGTCAATAATGGAGACCTTGCCCGTGGAAAAACCCGGGGATGCGGCTATGCCGCGCAGCATGCGATGGCGTTTTCCCTTCTTGCCTGCATGGTGGGGCGCAGCGGTGGAGTCGGCTTCCCCTTTTTTGAGCTTCCGAAGTTCTCTCTCGAAAAAGTCGCGTTCTTCTTCTTTTTTTCTGATTGAGTCGAGGAGTCGCGCGTTTATGATGATACTGCTTATCTGGTTGGCAATGGTTGTAAGCGTGCTTATTTCTTTTGTCGTAAAGGTTCGGGGCGTTTTGGTTTGAACAACGATAACACCGGTTGGGCTTTTGTGTTCGAAAAGGGGTAATCCGAGAAAGGAGTGGAAACGTTCTTCCTTTGTTTCCCGAAAATATTTATAGCGAGGATGAGACGGGGCATCCTCGATTGCAACCACTCCTCTCTTCTCTACCACGAGACCGGTAAGTCCTTCCGAGGTATTCATGCGGACCTTTCCCACTGAACTTCGAGAGAGACCCTTTGTTGCATGGAGTGTTAGTGTTTCCCCATCTTTTTCGAGAAGATAGATGGAACAGACGTCGGAGCCGGTCCTGCGAGCAACAAGGTTTACGATATTCTGAAGGGTTTCGTGCAGGTCGTGGGAATGAAGAATCAGGTTGCTTATGTCCTCAAGCGTCCGCAAGCCGAGGCTCTCAAAACCGTCTTCTGTCATTAAAGGTATTTCCCTGGCTCTCATGTGTATCGAAGTATACGGGATTCGAAAGGCAAAAAAAAGGTTTTTCAGTTAAATTTCGGGAGAATAGGGGGGATTTCTGGAAATGGGCTCACGTTTCTGATATAGTTTGACCGATTAAAGACAAGAATGGGGGGAGGGGAGAATTGATGGCCGGATTGTTTGAGGAAAACCTTCAAGCGGGAATTGCGTTTCTGGAAGACGGTGAATATGTGAAAGCCGTTGAATGCTTTACCCAATGCGTGAAAAAGAAGCCGGAGGATCCGGAGGGACACTTCAGGCTTGGTTCCGCGCTTGCCGAGCAGGGAAAGCTTGATGAAGCGCTTGCCTCCTATACGGAAGGACTTCGTTTTGAGCCGGCTAACGCCGAGTCTTTAACCGCTATAGGAGACATTCATTTCGAGGCGGGACGGTACGATGATGCTCTTTGCGCGTATCGAAAGGTTGTCGAGGTGAAGCCTGATGATCCGGACGGACATGTCAGCATCGGGCTGGTGTTGAATTGCATGGAAAAGCCCCTTGAAGCCATCAGTTCGTATACCACGGCTCTTGAGATGGATCCTTGCAATGTTTTTGCTCTCAATGCGCTTGGTGACGCTTACTATGGGCTGGATCAGCGGGACAAGGCCATCGAGGCGTACCGGAAAGGGATAGAAGTCGATCCCGATGACGGCGCTGCCCATTTCAACTTGGGTGAGCTGTACTATGACATGGATGAACTTGATGACGCTGAGGCCGAGTGCCTTGAGGCCATACGCCTCGATCCTTCCTTTCCGCTACCGTATCTCACCATGGGGAGCATCTGTCTGGATCAGGAGCGTGTGACTGATGCCGTCAAATATTTTGAGCTCTATCTGCAGAAAGAGAAGTCACCGCGCGCGGACGAAATGATCCGTGAGGTGAAGGCGGTTCTTGAGGGGTTGAAAGAGGAAACCGGAGGGTAAACGTTTTCCAGATTTTCAGACGAATACGGAGGGTGCTGGAAGTGCGCCCCCCGTATTCGTATGCTGTTCTGCCAGCCGTATTACCCCAGAAAACGTGCCAGCCGTGAACGTTGTTTTTCCAGTTTTTCCTGTCCGTCCTCAATGGCCTTCAGGATTTCCTTCTTCGTGTCGTGTGCCATGTCTACTCCTCTATCGAGGATATCCGCGGCTTTTTCACCCACTGTGTCAACCATTTTGGAAATGCTGTCGGAAAAATCGTCGACGACTTCTTCTGCTCTCCTCCTGGCTTTCCGGGCATATCGCGAGATATCCTTTCGCGTGGCTTTTCCCGACTGGGGGGCAAAGAGCAGTGCTACGCCTGCTCCAATGATCCCGCCGGCAATGAGAAGTAATGCCCCAGCCTTTACAGTTGAACTCCTGTCTGACATACGCACCTCCTGTTGAAGTTCCGTTTTGGAAAGTCTACCATCAAATCGGGGATCGGTAAACCACGGCTGGAATCATTTCATTTACCCTGAAAACAGCATTCTCGTCTGCTGCCGGATTTACGCCTCCTACGGTAGTAGTAACCGCTTGTTTCGCCTAGAAAAGCAGAGAAGAAGACAATTGACAGAGGGATGGAATCCCGGTAAAAAGGTGCAACGCTGCTGTTGAGATATGATACGGTAAGCGGGTCGAGATGAAATCACGGCGTCTCGCCGCCGTTTCCGGAAAGGCAACAAGCATGGAGTAGGTTGGTGGGCTATATCGGCCTCCTCGCCTTTCCTTACAAGGCAGATTCCGATGATTTACGGCACAGGTGTTGATATCGTTGATATATCTCGTTTTGAGCGATTCCTGGCGGAAGGGAAGGATGCGTTGTTTCAGCGGCTCTTTACGCAGAGTGAAATCGAGTATTGCCGGAGCAGGAAGCGAAGCGCACAGCATTATGCACTGCGATTTGCCGCTAAGGAGGCTTTTTTCAAGGCTAGCGGGTTGGGTCTCAGGGACGGAATGTCCTGGAAGGACGTGGAGGTGGTGAATAACGACCTCGGCAAGCCGGAACTCAGGCTCTATGGCAGGGCCGCGGAAATATTCTCGGAACTGGCGATGAAGAAGAGCCATGCATCACTTTCCCACGACGGTTCCTTTGGCGTCGCGCTGGTGATCCTGGAGCAATAGAACGTGAAGATTGTATCTGCAACGACGATGCGCTCGGCTGAGCGATTGACGATGGACGGACGAGGCGTTCCCGGGCGGGTTCTCATGGAAACCGCCGGTCGAGCGTGTGCTGATATTGTCTGCGCGGAGTGGGGTGCGGGGACCGAAAAAAAAGCTGTAATTGTTGCCGGTAAGGGAAACAACGGTGGTGACGGCTACGTGATTGCGCGCTGTCTTCTGCGCAGAGGATGGAGCGTAGAGGTTTTCATCCTCGCCGAGAGGAATGATATAGCAGGAGATGCGGCCGCGAATCTGATGCTTCTGGACCCCGTCATCCTCACGTTCTGCACCACCTCGGGAGACCTGCTTCGAAATCCCGGTGTCTTTCACAATGCGTCGGTCATCGTTGATGCCCTGTTCGGCATCGGGCTGAACACCGAGGTTTCCGGCGTGCATGCAGAAGCAATCGAGGTGATGAATTCAGTGGGGAGACCTCTCCTGTCGGTTGATATTCCTTCGGGAATTGACGCTTCGACAGGGAAGGTCCTTGGCAAAGCGGTGCAAGCGGATGTGACGGTAACATTCGGCTTCGCCAAGATCGGACATGCCGTATATCCCGGCCGTGCGTATACCGGAAATTTGAAAGTTGTCGATATCGGAATCCCGGACGATATAGCTGCGTCCTTGGAGTGCCATGAATTTCTGGAAATTGAGAGTGTTCGCCCTCTCATCAAGACCAGGGGGAGGTGCGGACATAAAGGGAAGTATGGCCATTGTCTCATTGTAGCCGGAGCAACCGGCAAAACCGGAGCAGCCTCCCTCGCCGCAAATAGTGCCGTCAGGGCAGGTTCCGGTCTTGTTACCCTGGCAGTTCCCGCGAGCCTCAACCCCGTTCTCGAAGTAAAGACGACCGAGGCAATGACGCTTCCTCTTGATGACGCGGGAAAGGGTTTTCTGGGGACGGGAAGCAGTGATCAAATCCTGTGCGTGCTTCAGGGAAAAGACGCAATAGCGGTCGGCCCGGGGATTTCCCGGGAGTCGGAAACTGTTTCACTGGTACGCCGGCTTGTCAAGGATGCCGCTCTTCCCATGGTGCTGGATGCAGACGGGCTGAATGCTGTTGCCGAAGACGTGTCGATTCTTCATGAGAAAAGGTCCCCGGCCCTGATACTTACCCCGCATCCCGGTGAAATGTCCCGCCTGTCCGGTTTGTCCATATCCGCCATTGAAGGCGACAGGATTTCCGCAGCCAGGAATTTTTCCATTCGATACGGTGTGTTCCTGGTACTCAAGGGCGCCAGTACAGTCATCGCGACACCCGGAGGAGAGATAGCGGTAAATGGAAGCGGTAATCCCGGCATGGGTTCCGGAGGTATGGGAGATGTCCTGACGGGTATTATTGTTTCGCTTCTCGGTCAGAACTACCTTCCGTTTGAAGCATGTCGTCTAGGAGTATTCCTTCATGGCTTCGCGGCGGACCTTGTGGCACGGGAGAAGGGTGAAATCGGGATTTCCGCGACTGATGTACAGGAGATGCTTCCCTTTGCATACAACGCGATTCTTCAATCGTATCTGAAGTGACAGTATAGGTTTTTCAGATGACGTGCGGAATGCACGTTCGTAGCCGACATGGATGTTTTCGGTCAAATAAAGACTCGTTTCAGCAGGGAGAAAAGGATGCTTGCAGCAAAAGATATAATGACAAAGGAAGTAATTTCGGTAACCACGGCAACCACTATCCGCGAACTGGCCGAGATTATCTCGACCCACCGTATCGGAAGTGTTCCGGTCGTCGACTCCGAAGGCTCGCTTATCGGGATCGTAACCGAGTCGGATCTGATTGAACAGGATAAAAATTTTCATATACCGACCGTCATTTCCCTGTTCGATTGGGTTATCTATCTTGAAAGCGAAAAGAAGTTTGAAAAAGAATTAAAAAGGATGACGGCCGGGACCGTAGGCGACATCTGTACGCGAGAGGTTCTGACGGTTTCACCGGATACCCCGGTAAGTGAAATCGCGGACATTATGAGCGGGCGAAAGATACACGCGCTGCCGGTACTTGAAAATGGAAAGCTTGTCGGGATCGTTTCCCGTATCGATCTTATTCGCAGCATGGTCAAGTAGCAGACATGCCGGTGTTTATCAGTAATAGTGTCGATGATACCGTTTCCCTGGGGGAAAGGGTAGGCAGGCTTGCCCTGCCCGGAGATTTCATTGCTTTAACAGGAGATCTCGGCGCCGGTAAAACACACTTCACCCAGGGTTTTGCCCGAGGTATCGGGATAGATCCCGATATATGCATTGCAAGCCCTTCCTATACCTTGATGAACGAATACCATGGCAGGATACCCCTGTACCATTTCGACCTCTACCGGTTGACCGGTGATGACGATGTGCGGGATCTCGGTTTCGAAGAGTATTTCAACGGACGAGGGGTCTGTGTTGTGGAATGGGCCGACAGGCTCTGCCGGGAACTTCCAGGCGCCTATCTGAAGGTCGATTTTGTCCGGTCCGGGGAAACGACCAGGACGATTGAAATATCGCCTTACGGGGGACGGTACGAGGAATTGGCGCGCGAACTTGTCAGGAAAGGGTGAAATTGTGTTTGACCTGTACGGAGCTTCTTGGTATGGAAAGTTTTAAGTATTCGGTACGACGTATCGTACGTAATCCAACTACCTGGCATGGGAGACGGAACATGGCTCTTGTTGTACAAAAATTCGGCGGTACATCGGTCGGCAACATCGAACGTATCAGAAATGTCGCGAAGCGTGTTGCTGAAACGTTTGATGCGGGAAATCAACTCATCGTGGTTGTTTCCGCAATGTCGGGGGAGACGAATAAGCTTGTTGCCCTCGCCAACGAGATTTGCGAATTTCCCGACAGTCGTGAGTACGACGTGCTGGTGTCGTCCGGGGAGCAGGTAACGGTGGCGCTTCTCTCAATGTGTCTCAAAGCGATGGGGTACAACGCTAAATCATATCTGGGGCATCAGGTGCCCATCATCACCGACAGCGCCTTCACCAAGGCGCGCATCGACAGGATTTGCGACAAAAAGGTGCGGAAGGATCTGGACAATGGCACCATCATTATTGCCGCCGGATTTCAGGGGGTTGATAGGGACGGAAATATTTCAACCCTTGGCCGCGGAGGTTCCGACACCTCGGCCGTTGCCTTGGCCGCGGCATTGAAAGCCGATGTGTGCGAGATCTTTACTGACGTGGACGGTGTCTATACGACGGACCCCAATATCTGTTCTGATGCAAGAAAGATTGAGCGTATTTCCTATGACGAGATGCTTGAACTCGCAAGTCTCGGCGCCAAGGTTCTGCAGATTCGTTCCGTAGAGTTTGCGAAGAAATACAACGTTGACGTGCATGTCCGCTCGAGTTTTAACGATAATCCGGGAACCCTGGTTACCAAGGAGGATAAAGAAATGGAGTCGATTCTCGTCTCTGGAATTACCTATGCAAAAGATGAAACCAAAATTGCCGTCATGCGGGTCCCGGACAAGCCGGGCATCGCGGCCAAGCTCCTTTCGCCTCTCTCGGCCGCGAACATCTCCGTAGACATGATAGTGCAGAATGCCAGTGAAGACGGTTTCACCGACTTCACTTTTACCGTCTGCAAGGCGGACTTCAAGAAAGCGCTCTTGATAACAAGGGAAGCGGCAGGTGAAATAAACGCCAGAGACGTAATGACCGATGAGAGTATTACCAAGATATCCATTGTGGGGCTTGGTATGCGAAGTCACGCCGGGGTCGCGACGAAGATGTTTGAAACCCTTGCCGCAGAGGGTATCAACATTCAGATGATCTCTACTTCTGAAATAAAGATATCCGTCGTTATTGATGCCAAATATACGGAACTGGCAGTTCGCGTCCTTCATGATGCATTTGGATTGGCAGGAAAGGATGTCAAACCGGAGTAGTATACACATCAAAACGTAAAAGGTGACCCATGAGCCAGATAAAGCTCTATGATACAACGCTGCGTGACGGTACCCAGGCAGAGGATATTGCCCTCCTTGTCGAAGACAAGATACGCATTGCCCATAAGCTTGATGAGATGGGCATCCACTATATCGAAGGTGGGTGGCCGGGGAGCAACCCGAAGGATGTTGCGTTCTTCAAGGAGATCAAAAAGGAGAAGCTTCACCAGACAAAGGTGGCGGCATTCGGTTCAACCAGAAGGGCAAAGACGACTCCGGAAAAGGACCAGAATATACGCACGCTTATCCAATCCGAGGCTGATGTGGTCACGATATTCGGAAAGACCTGGGATTTCCAGGTTCGGGAAGCGCTCCGCATCTCTCTGGAGGAAAATCTGGAACTGATTTTCGATTCGCTGGAGTACCTCAAGGGCCATGTGGGAGAGGTATTTTATGATGCCGAGCATTTCTTTGACGGATTCAAGGCGAATCCCGAGTATGCTCTGAAAACTCTGAAAGCCGCGGAGGAAGCCAAGGTTGACTGTATCGTTCTGTGCGACACGAACGGCGGCTCCATGCCGTATGAAATAACCGACATCGTTTACCAGGTACGAAAATCCGTCAAGACGCCGCTCGGAATCCATACACACAACGATTCCGAATGCGCGGTCGCCAATACCCTTGCCGCCGTCGAACGCGGCGTGGTTCATGTGCAGGGAACGATAAACGGTTTCGGGGAGCGATGCGGAAACGCGAATCTTTGCTCTATTATTCCAGCGCTTATGCTCAAGATGAAAAGAGAATGCCTGTCGGGAGAGCAGTTGAAAAGGCTTTCGGAATTGTCTCGTTTCGTCTACGAATTGTGTAATCTTTCGCCGGACAAGCATCAGCCATACGTCGGAAAATCAGCGTTTGCCCATAAGGGAGGCGTTCATGTGAGCGCCATACAACGACACCCCGAAACCTATGAGCATATCCGGCCTGAATTGGTTGGAAATGCTACGCGGGTTCTGGTTTCCGATCTTTCCGGGAGATCGAATATCCTTGCAAAAGCTCAAGAATTCAACATAAACCTTGACAGCAAGGATCCGGTGGCAATGGAGATACTTGAAAAAATCAAGGAATTGGAGAATAAGGGCTACCAGTTCGAGGGCGCAGAGGCATCGTTTGAACTACTCATGAAGAGGGCGCTCGGGACACACCGGAAATTCTTTTCCGTCATGGGATTCCGTGTCATCGATGAGAGACGGCATGATGACCGGAAACCACTTGCTGAGGCAACCATCATGGTCAAGGTCGGAGGAAAAATTGAGCACACCGCCGCAGAGGGAAATGGTCCTGTCAATGCGCTCGATAATGCTCTTCGAAAAGCTCTTGAGAAATTTTATCCAAAACTGAAAGATGTCAGGTTGCTCGATTACAAGGTTCGCGTTTTACCAGCCGGTCAGGGTACTGCTTCCGTAACCAGAGTGCTTATTGAGTCGGGTGACCGGGAAAACAGATGGGGTACCGTAGGTGTCTCCGATAATATCATCGAGGCATCCTATCAGGCCCTCATCGACAGCATCGAATATAAACTTGACAAGGCGGAAGATAAGGAGCTTGTCAAAAAGTGATTGAGAGCCTTCATCGGCTTGTTCTTTTCTGCATCGCGCTTGCCCTGTCAGCGGGTCTCTCCATGAAAAGCCACGATGTCCCTCAATCTGGGGGCGCCGTGGCTTTTTTGCCTATGGGAACTTCAGTTCAGGGGAAAGAAACGATACGCATTCGTGGAAACATCGAAAAACCGGGAGTTTATCAAATAGATTCCGACGTGGGAGGAAAAACCGTCACAATATTGACGCTTGTCGGTATCCAGGAAGAAGTACAGGAGAAATCGCTTTCAGGGCTGGATTTCCATTCCGGAGATGTACTGGAGATAACACAAAAAGATGCACAATGCTTTGATATTAAAAAGGAAACAATGACTGTTGAAGAGAGAATAATTCTCGGGATACCTTTGGATCCGAATCGAATGACCGCGCATGATTGGGAAAAATTGCCGGGAATTGGACCGGTCACCGCGAAAAAGATTATTGTTGATCGTCAAAAAAATGGCGATTTTCAATCCGTATACGACCTGAATAGGGTAACGGGAATCGGGGAAGCAAAAATATTGAATCTAAAACAATTTTTTAAATAAAGGTTAATATGCTGAATATTCTATGAAAATATGTTTTTTGTCGAGCGAGGAAAGAATATCAATCACGGTTTCACATCTGTTTGGCATGCATGATGTAGTTATCCCTGCACCTGGTTATTTTATATTCTCATCAGAGGAGGGGTCGATATGCAATGTCCAAAATGTAAAGGGCTCATGTTTTCCGAAAAGTATTTCGATTATGTTCGATCTTTTTATGCTTGGAAATGTACCGGGTGTGGTGAGTTGTTGGACACGACGATTTTGTCGAACAGGGCTCGAAGGAATGATTTTTTTATTGGTTAAGACTCAAGATGGATTTGTCGAACAAAGATTTCCTCGTATGTAAAATTATTCGTTGTTTCTCATAAGGCGGTTGCTTGTGCATACCGGATACTCAGCCTGAGAAGGTTACTTCAAAGGCTGGATGCCAAGCGGCCGCCGAGTCGATTCATGCATTCCACGTAACAAAGATTCCTTATCTTTTCCACTATCCTCATACAATATTCATTCCTGTTGCCGTGTGTTGGTACGATAGTATTTCCCAAGTCTCAGGGGAGCTTCCGCAGTTTACTCTTTACATAAAATCAGTAGTGCGTTTTGACTCTCCGGTCGAGGAAGATTTATATACCGTCTGTGCGAAAGTCATATTTCTGGTATAATCTTCCGCACCGGAGAAAATAATGAATATACCGTGCTACCCTCAGTCGAGAAATATTCGTTTTGAGGACAAGTCCTTTTTCGATGCTCTTTTCCGTTCCCTTCAGCCCCGTGTGTCTGAGTGTTCGTTCGCAAATCTTTTCCTCTTTCGTCATGCGCATTTCTACCGTCTTACACGAGTTAAAAATTCCTTTGTCGTCCTCGGCAGAGGGTACAATGGCGAGGCATACTTCCTGCCGCCATTGGGTGAAGATGTTGACGATGCTCTGTCAATACTTCTTCCTGATGGTTTGGTCCTGTATGGTTGCGATGAATCATTTGTCGATTCCTATCTTGCGGCAATAAAAGATATCGAGATCACCGATGAACGGGATGCTTTTGATTATCTCTACCTTCGCCGGGATCTCGCGGAACTTCCCGGTAACCGGTACCACAAGAAAAAGAACCGGGTGAATTATTTTGAAAGCAGGCACGTTTACACTGTCGAGCCTTTTTCACAAGACCACCGTGAAGGGGCGCTCCGTCTCCTTGAAGAATGGCTCCGCATCAGGTCGGAGGTGGAAAGTCCTTCCCTGCGTCCTGAAGTGGCTGCATGTGCTGAAGCGGTTGAAATAGCCGGATTGCTTGGTTTGGAAGGGGTCGTTATTCTCGTGGAAGGAACACTGCGGGCTTTTGTTCTTGGGGAGCGCTTGAATAATGACACGTCGGTCTGCCACTTCTTAAAGGCCGACCCGTTTATGGAAGGGCTTTATCAGCTTGCGGATCGCGAGTTCAATCGGCGCTGCTTCTCTGACTGTACGTATGTTAATCGGGAACAGGATCTGGGAGAACCGAATCTTCGCTCGTCAAAACTCTCCTATCATCCTTGTGAACTCGTGAAGAAATATCGAGCATGGAAAGCTTTGGACACTGTTTTTCAGGGATAGACAATCCGGCTATTCCCCGATTATTTTGACGAGAACCCGCTTCTTTCTCCTTCCGTCGAAGTCTCCGTAGAAAATCTGTTCCCATGGACCCAAGTCCAGATCGTAATCGGTTATCGCCACGACAACCTCTCTGCCCATGATCGTCCTTTTCAGGTGGGCATCGGCGTTATCCTCACACCCGTTATGGTGATATTGTGAATAGGGCTTCTCCGGCGCCAGCATTTCCAGCCATTCTTCAAAATCCAGGTGCAAACCGGGTTCATCGTCATTGATGAATACACTCGCAGTGATGTGCATGGCATTGCACAGCAGGAGACCGTCCCTTATTTCGCTTTCAGCAACGCATTCCCGCACCTGTTGGGTGATGTTGATGAAATCCCTTCTCTTGCTGATTTCAAACCAGAGTTCCTTTCGATAATGTTTCATGCAGAATACCCCCCTGTTGTTTCCTGCTAATCTATATTTTTCTGGAAGAAGAGTGAAAGGGAATTCAGTTCCAGTGCTGCAAGAGAACCAAGTTCAGGATTAGAAGCGTACACGCACCCGTTATCAAGTAGAATCCATCCTGTCCTGACGGAATTCTTTATCGTCTCTCTCGTGACCGGCGTATGACCTGAGATGATCGGTTTTCCCGCTATTGTTCTTGTATCATTGATGGAAGAAGGACGGGCCCAGAGCATCGCTTCCGTGTCACTGAACGGATCGTCTGACTGGCGATTCAAACCGGCATGAACGAGAATGAAGTCTTCCAGTTCAAAATAGTACGGGAGTCTCGATAAAAACCTTTTGTAAACAAGAGGAGTGTCGCACGGATCGTCAATGCCGAAGCTTTCGAGCGTTGTTTTTCCACCATTCAGCAACCAAGCACGGAAATAATCCAAGTCACCGCATGCACGCAGCAGCATGTCGTCATGATTCCCCCGTAGGGCATGCACGGAGTATCCTTTTTGCCGAAGAAGCAGGATGGAATCCACAACCTCCCTGCTTCGCGGTCCTCGATCGATATAATCACCGAGGAGATAGAGGGTATCTGTCTTCTTGATGCGTAGGACATCATGCAGAAGAGCTGAGAATGTCAGGGAACAGCCATGGATGTCAGGAATGACGAATCGGCGACGAGGCATTATATGGTATTCCAATAGTATTCAATTTGAGGGTTTTCCAAAGAGTGGGTGAGCCCGCCTTTTTTATTTTGCTCAAGACTATCTCAAATTTTGTTCTTTGAAAAGAATGTAAACATCAAAATGGATAAAGCAAAAAATACTTTCTCAACGTAGCCGGACTTCTCGACGCATACAATGCAAAAAGGTGGGACCGTGAATTATGCCGTCAACTCATGTGTCCGGCAATGCTTCTCGGAAGAACTGTCGTCAACCGTCTCCCGGTTCAGGCGATATAAAAGCTATAATACAATTTTCGGCAGATTTGCCTTGACAAGCCACCAGTCTCGTGATCAATTGTCCAAACCCATGAAACAAGTGATTGATTGAGGTCGCAATGAAGAAGATCCTTTTATTTGCCATCGCAGGCGTTTGTCTTGCGGTCGGAGGTGGATATCTGCTTTTCGCGAAGAAGCAGAAGCCTTCCTTCATCACCGGGCGCGTTGAACGCGGGGCCATTGTTTCAACGGTCTCATCAACGGGAACGCTCAACGCGGTCACAACCGTTCAGGTCGGCACCCAGGTGTCCGGAACCATTCAGAAGCTGTTTGTAGACTACAATTCTCTGGTAAAAAAAGGGCAAATAATCGCTCAGATCGATCCGTCAATCTTCAATGCCCAAGTGGAGCAGAGCCAGGGTACCTTCAAAAGTGCCGTAGCAAACCTTTCAAAGCTGAAAGCTGTGGCACTCGACGCTGGAAGAACTCTTGAGAGGAACAGGCAATTACTGAAAGAAGGAATCGTGTCCCAAGGCGATTTTGATGCTGCGGAAACAAAATACAGGGAGGCCTCTGCCGCCGTCAGTGCGGCGGAAGGAAGCGTGCTCCAGACCCGCGGCGCATATCGGCAGACCCGGACGAATCTGCGCTATGCCACCATACGCTCTCCCGTGGACGGCATTGTCGTGTCCAGGAATGTTGATGTGGGCCAGACTGTCGCTGCGTCATTCCAAACCCCCACTCTCTTTACCATTGCCCAGGATTTGACCAAGATGCAAATCAATACCAGCGTCGATGAGGCGGATATCGGCAAGGTCGAGGTCGGCCAAGGCGCCGTCTTTACCGTAGACGCGTATCCGGAGATGCAATTCAGGGGTGTGGTTACGCAGGTCAGAATTGCTCCGATAGTAACGCAGAATGTGGTAACCTACGACGTCGTGATTACCGTGGAGAACAGGGACCTCAGGCTCAAGCCGGGGATGACGGCCAATGTGAATATCGAGGTGATGAGAAAGGGCAGCGTGCTGAAGATACCCAGCGCAGCCTTGCGGTTCAAGCCTGTTGCAAACGGGGAGGGCACGGAACGGAAAGCTGCAATGGAGAGGCGCAGCAAGAATGGGACCTCCGGACAGAAGGTCTTTGTGCTGAAGGACGGCAGGCCCGTGCCGGTTCCGGTACAGAGCGGAGCCACGGATGGTTCGCACGTTGAGCTTATTAGCGGGGAGTTGCGCCTGGGCCAGGAGGTTATTGTCGAACAGATTCTTCCCAAGAAGAAAGCCGGCCCTGCCGGCAGTGGAATGGGTCCGAGGTTTTAAATGGGCGAGATTGTCGTTCGGACGGAAGAAATCTCCAAGGTCTACAGTATGGGGGATCAGCGGGTCGACGCTCTGAAAAGGGTTTCCCTGAGTGTGGAGAAAGGGGACTTTGTCGCCATTATGGGGGCGTCGGGGAGCGGGAAATCGACCTTCATGAACATCATCGGCTGCCTGGATGTCCCCACGTCAGGCACATACCTGCTGGAGGGGGAGAATGTGCAGGGGCTTTCTGGAAGAGCCCAGGCGGAGGTCCGAAACAAGAAAATCGGTTTCGTGTTTCAGGGATTCAATCTGCTCGCCAGGACATCGGCGGCAGAAAATGTGGAACTTCCCCTTATCTACGGAAGGCTTCCCGCTTCACTAAGAAGGGAAAAGGCACTTTCAGCCCTGGCGCTTGTCGGTCTCGCCGATCGTGCCGGGCATACCAGCAAACAGTTGTCGGGAGGACAGCAGCAGCGGGTCGCGATCGCGCGGGCACTGGTGAACGAGCCTGCAATCATCCTGGCGGATGAGCCGACCGGTAACCTGGATTCAATAACCAGTGTTGAAATCATGGCAATCTTCCAGAAACTGAACAGGCAGGGCAGTACCATTATCATGGTCACCCATGAGCCTGAAATTGCCGCCTTTACCAAGAGGAATGTCGTCTTTCGGGACGGTCGCATCATTTCAGATACCCCGGTCGCGCGCCAGGCGGATGCCGAACAGACGAGGGGGCGTATGTGATAGAGTTTCTGCTGAGCCTAAAAATTGCGTTGCGTGCGCTCAGGATCAACAAGATGCGATCCTTTCTCACCATGTTGGGCATCATCATCGGAATCGCCGCGGTTATTGCCATGGTCGCAATCGGTTCCGGGGCGAGCAAGATAATCTCGGATCAGATAGCAAGCGTAGGCAGTAATATTCTTCTTGTCTTGCCGGGTTCGAGAACAAGCGGCGGTCTTCGAATGGGTCACGGAAGCACGCCAACCCTTACCCATGACGACGCAAAGGCCATAGCCGCGGAATGTCCGTCCGTTTCGTTCGCGGCCCCGGTTGTCAGAGGAGCTGCACAGGTCGTATACGGAAATATGAACTGGTCCACATCGATAATGGGAGTAACCCCTGAGTATTTTTCCGTACGAGATTGGCGGGCTGTTACGGGAAGAATCATCGGCCACTCGGATGTGGAAGGGGCAACAAAGAACTGCCTCATCGGTCGTACTGTTGCCGAAAACCTGTTCGGAGCAGAAGACCCCGTCGGCAAGATCGTGCGGGTCAAGAAGCTTCCCTTCACGGTTGTCGGGGTTATGGACGGAAAAGGCCGGTCTCCGCAAGGTGGGGACCAGGATGATATCGTCTTCGTTCCTCTGACAACGGCGCAGAGGAAACTCTTTGGCAGCCAGTTTCCCGGTTCCGTCGGATCCATAATGATTCAGGCAAGAAGTGATGAAGAGCTCAGCCGGGCTCAAAATCAAGTGGATGCGCTCCTGTATCAGCGACACAGGATCGGTCCGGGCCGCGAAACCGACTATACCGTGAGAAACCTTACCGAACTCCTGGATGTTGCTGAACAATCGTCAAAGGCAATGTCCTTGCTTCTCGGCGCGGTAGCATCCATATCCCTTATTGTCGGCGGTATCGGCATCATGAATATCATGCTGGTTTCAGTAACCGAACGTACCAGAGAAATCGGGATACGAATGGCAATCGGCGCCAAGAAACAGGATATCCTTCTCCAGTTTCTCACCGAGGCGGTATTGCTGACCTTTATCGGCGGAATAATCGGCATGGTGGTGGGGATTGGTGGAGCCAAGCTGGTTTCCGTGTTTTTTGATTGGCCGACGCTTATTTCATTCCAGGCAATAATCATGGCATTCGGCTTCTCCGGAGCAATAGGGGTCTTTTTCGGCTTCTATCCCGCGAGAAAAGCCGCTTTGCTGAATCCCATCGATGCTTTGCGCTACGAGTAGTGATGGGGAATTTCCTGTACCTCAGAACGTTGAAGAAAGGATTCCCGATGGTTTCCAATCGTTTTCCGTTTCGACTTCTTATGATCCTTCTTATACTTTCCTGCGGAGATTTGTCCGGATTAGCATATGCAGGAGAGGACACCGTCACTCTGACACTGAAACAGGCCATCAGTATGGCGGTCGAGAAGAACCTGGAGGTCAGGGCGGAACTCTACAACCCGGCCATGAATGAAGCGGATATCAGGAAAAACCGCGGAATGTACGACCCGATGCTGAACCTGTTCACCAATTATCAGCAGTCCACGACTCAACCCGCAAGCACCTTCCTGTCGGGCGCCAGCATAAGCAGGCAAAAGAATTTTCAGGCGAATGCCGGCATCAATCAGCTTGTTCCCATCGGTGGGACAGTAGGCCTGTTTTTCGACAACCTGTGGAATCGCAACAATTCAGACTCATCACGCGGTTTTCTCAATGATTACTGGCAGTCAGAGCTTACGCTCAGCTATACTCAGCCGCTTCTCAAAAACTTCGGACGGGAGGCGACCGAATTGGGGATTAGTGTTGCGGTGAATAACAAGGAGGCATCGCTTGACCAGTTCCGGAGTAAGCTGATAGATGTCGTGACACGGTCCAGGACCGCCTATTTCACCCTGTACAGCCTGAGGGAAAACCTGGAAGCAAAAATGACCGCGCTGGCGCTGGCGCGGAAGATACTAGAGGAGACAAAGGGAAGGGTGCGGGCTGGTGTGCTCCCTGCCATGGAGATCCTGAATGCTGAGTTCGGTGTCGCAACGCGGGAGAAGGAACGTATTGATGCGGAAAAGAACTTGAGAGACCAGATGGACGTGGTGCGATTTCTCCTGCAGATTGAAGGAAATCCGGATGTGAATCCAATCGACCCTCCATCGAAGGAGGAATATCCGGTCGATGAGAACGAGGCCATCGCGCGGGCGCTTGCCGTGCGCCCCGATCTGCTTGCCCTCAGAACGAATCTGCGGACAGCGGACCTGCAGACCCGTGTGGCCCACAATCGCATGATGCCGGATCTCTCCTTTGTCGGAAGCGCGGCCCTGGCCGGCCTCGGGAGAGACTACGGCCGCGACCTGGATAAGGTCGGCTCAGCGGAATATCCGGTATGGTCGGTTGGTCTGCAACTGACCTACCCAATCGGCAATCGCGATGCGAAAAACACCTTCATCAAAAGCAGGCTCAGTTCCGAACAGGCAAGGGTTCAGGTGAAAAATCTCGAGGATACCATACGGAACGAGGTGAAAATCGCCGTCCGCGGGATTCGCGCCAGCTACCTGCAACTGGATGTCGCGGATCGGGGACTAGCCTATGCTGAAGAACGATTGCGCGCCTATATCAAGAAAAACGAAGTAGGATTGGCCACTACCAAGGAAGTGGTTGATGTGCAGAATGATCTGGTTGCGGCCAAGACAAACCAGATTAAAGCACAGGCGGAATACACCATTGCCATCGGTCAGCTCTGGAGGGCTACCGGAGAAGTGTTGGAACGGGAGGGCATAACTCTGAATGGAAAGGAAGCCGACGCTCTCTATGATTCGAACAGCAGGTAACGGGAACATGTCTTGGCGCAATGAAACGGGAAGATGGTTGATTACCTTTGTCGGGTCGACACTGATGATGCTTGCGATTCAGATATCCGTTTCATCATGTTCCCATCGAGAGGAACGCCCGAAAGAAAGGCCAGCTGTCCCGGTCAAAACGGCAACTGCGTTGCGAAAGAGTGTTCCCGTTCAGATTCGCGCCATCGGAAATGTTGAGGCGTACGCTTCCGTATCCGTCAAATCGCAGGTAAACGGTCTGCTGGAGAAGGTCCATTTCCTGGAGGGGGACGATGTCCGGAAGGGTCAGCTCCTCTTCACTATTGACAGCAGACCCTATCAAGCCGCGCTGCGGCAGGCGAAAGCAGCTCTTGCCCGGGATGCCGCCCAGGAAAAATATGCACGGAATCAGGCGAAGAGATACGGGGAACTTTTGAGTGAGGGTATCGTCACGCAGGACCAGCATGATCAACTCACCTCCAATGCAGATGCGCTTGCCGAGTCGGTGCGGGCGAATCGGGCCGCGGTAGACGAAGCGATGATCCAACTCGGCTACTGCGCGATCCGATCCCCGCTGGACGGTCGAACCGGAAACCTGATGGTGCAACGGGGCAATCTGGTAAAGGCCAACGACTCTCCTGTGCTGGTTACCATCAACCAGATTACACCTATCTACGTTACCTTTTCCGTCCCTGAAAAGGATCTTGATGAAATCAGAAAGGCTATGGCAGCAGGAACGGTCAAGGTGGAGGCCGTTTTTCCCGATGGCGCCGTGTTGCATGAACCGGGCAGGCTGAGTTTTCTCGACAATGCCGTTGATGTCGCGACCGGTACCATCAAAATCAAGGGAACATTCGCCAACCGTGAAAGACGGTTATGGCCGGGTCAGTTCATCACGGTGCTCCTGACCGTCGCGACGATTCCGGATGCGGTGGTCGTGCCTTCACAGGCCGTACAGACCGGGCAGGCAGGGCAGTATGTATTTGTCGTGAAATCGGATCAAAGAGTGGAGATGAGGCCTGTCGTCATTAACGGAGTTCACGGTGGCGAGACGATTATCCAGAAGGGCATGCATCCCGGTGAGTCGGTTGTGACTGACGGACATCTGCAACTGGTGCCCGGAGCCAGGGTTGCCCTGAAAACGGCAACCGCGAGCGGAAAGGATATCCGTAAATGACCGGGCCGGCGCTCTTCATCCGGCGTCCTATCATGACCACGCTGGTGATGGCCTCCATTCTCATATTCGGCCTGTTCGCCTACCGTTTGCTCCCGGTGAATGACCTCCCGAATGTGGATTTTCCGACAATCCAGGTGTCGGCCAATCTGCCGGGCGCCAACCCCGATACCATGGCGTCGGCGGTTGCGACGCCTTTGGAAAAACAGTTCTCCACCATAGCCGGCATCGATTCCATGACATCGGCAAGCGGGACCGGAACCACCCGTATAACCATCCAGTTCGACCTGTCCCGAGATATCGATGCCGCCGCGCAGGATGTCCAGGCAGCGATCTCCCGCGCCTCGCGCCAGCTGCCCCAGAATATGCCTGCGCCGCCATCCTTCCAGAAGGTCAATCCGGCGGATCAGCCGGTTATTTATCTTGCCGTCAGTTCGCCGACCCTGCCACTGTTTATGGTAAATGAGTACGCGGATACCGTGGTGTCCCAGCGCATTTCCATGATCGCCGGTGTCGCCCAGGTTCAGGTGCTCGGCGCACAGAAGTACGCGGTACGCGCCCAGCTTGATCCGAAAGCACTCGCGTCCCGTCGTATCGGCATTGACGAAGTGTCCACGTCTCTTTCCAATGCAAACGTCAATCTGCCAACCGGAACGCTGGACGGCAGACACCAGGCGTTTACCATCCAGGCGAGCGGTCAGTTGTACAACGCCGCCGCATACCGACCCGTTATCATTGCGTACCGCAACGGTTCGCCGGTTCGCCTCGAGGAATTGGGAAGGGTCATCGACAGCGTGGAAAACGACAAGGTGGCGGGATGGTTCAATTCTACCCGAGCCGTCGTTCTCGCGGTTCAGCGACAGCCCGGAACCAATACAATCGAAGTTGTGAACGCCATCAAGGGCCTTCTGCCCGAATTCCGTTCGCAGTTGCCCGCTTCGGTCAATCTCAACATCATCTATGACCGATCCGTGTCCATCCGCGAGTCGGTCTCCGATGTCAAGTTTACCCTCGCCCTCACCATCTGCCTGGTGGTGCTCGTTATCTTTCTTTTCCTGAGAAATCTTTCCGCAACCATTATTCCTAGCCTGGCGCTGCCGTTTTCACTCATCGGCGCCTGTGCCGCCATGTACCTGATGAATTTCAGCGTCAACAACATCTCTCTCATGGCATTGACCCTCTCCGTCGGTTTCGTTGTTGATGACGCCATTGTCATGCTGGAAAACATCGTGCGGCATATGGAGGAGGGTGAAGGGGTAATGGAGGCAGCTCTGAAGGGGTCGCGGGAAATAGGATTCACCATTCTTTCCATGACGCTGTCTCTGGTGGCGGTGTTCATCCCGGTCCTGTTCATGGGCGGTATCATGGGACGGCTGCTGCACGAATTCGCGGTCACCATCAGCATGGCTATCCTGGTTTCCGGCTTCGTTTCGCTGACATTGACCCCCATGCTTTGCAGCCGTTTCCTTCGCCCACCGGCATCAGAGGGGCATGGACGTCTCTATATGGTTACGGAACGTTTCTTTGCCGGCATGCACCGGGTCTACGACAGCACCCTTCAAGCAGTCATGCGACACCCTCGCGGTACGGTAGGATTCGTTATAGTCCTGACCCTGGTGACGGCATGGTTGTTTGTACGAATCCCAAAGGGATTCCTGCCCAGCGAGGACACCGGCCAGATATTCGCTTTCACCGAGGCGGCCCCGGGCATTTCCTTTGAAGAAATGTCGGACAAGCAGCAGCAGTTGGCATCGATTGTCGCCCGTAATTCCAACGTGGCTGCATTCATGTCGTCAGTCGGGTCCGGCGGCGCCAGCGGTTCCGTGAATGCCGGTCGTATGAATATGCGTCTCAAACCCCGAAACGAGAGGGAGCTCTCCGCCGATGAAATAATCCGGGAACTCCGGCCTCTGGTCGCTTCGGTTCCGGGAATCAGGATGTTTCTCCAGACTCCTCCCAGTATACGGATTGGCGGCCGGTTGACCAAAAGCCAGTATCAGTATACCTTGCAGAGCCCGGATACGGCTGTTCTGTACGCAGGCGCAGCGCAATTGGAAACGAAGATGCGGGGGCTCCCTCAACTCCAGGATGTAACCAGCGACCTGCAGATGAACAATCCCCGGGTACGTGTCGAGATAGATCGTGACAAGTCTTCAGCGTTGGGGCTTTCAGCTCAGAAAATCGAGGATGCCCTTTACTATGCATACGGCTCACGGCAGATTTCCACCATCTATGCGCCCAATAACCAGTATCAGGTGATTCTTGAACTGGAGAGTCGTTACCGGACGGGTCCGTCCTCGCTGGAGTTGCTGTATATCCGGTCAACTGCGGATCAACTCGTGCCGCTCAGTACGGTGACTCGAATAACCAAAGATCTCGGGCCGTTAACCGTTAATCATCAGGGTCAGCTCCCGGCTGTGACCATTTCTTTTGACCTGAAGCCGGGTGTCGCAATCGGGGATGCCATCCCGCTGGTTGAGGAACTTGCACGAAAAAACCTGCCGACGACCATCAGTACGAGCTTTCAGGGGACGGCGCAGGCATTTCAGGCTTCCCTGAAAGGGCTCTGGATCCTGCTGTTCGCGGCGATTCTGGTGATATACATTGTGCTCGGCATTCTCTATGAGAGTTTCATTCATCCTCTCACCATCCTCTCAGGGCTGCCCGCTGCCGGCTTCGGGGCGCTTGTGACTCTCATGATCTTCGGCATCGACCTTTCGCTTTACGGATTCGTCGGCGTCATCCTCCTGATAGGGATTGTGAAGAAGAACGCCATCATGATGATTGACTTCGCGCTTGAAGAACAACGAAAGGGAGGAAAGACCGCTTTCGAATCAATACACCGTGGCGCCCTCGTTCGTTTTCGTCCGATTATGATGACCACCATGGCGGCGCTCATGGGCACTCTTCCAATAGCGCTGGGTTTCGGAGCCGGAGCCGAGGCACGTCGTCCCCTGGGTCTTGCGGTCGTTGGCGGACTTCTTGTTTCCCAGCTCCTTACCCTGTATATTACGCCGGTCGTGTACTGTTACATGGACGGTCTGCAGGAGAGAGTGCGCAGATGGTTTCAACGGGATCGTCAACATGAAATTCCTTCAAGTGTAACCGGTAGCGGGGCATGATTGCAGTGAAACTTGGCCTATGGTGAATAAGAACGTATCGCGGGAGTTTACCGGGTGAGCCTTTTTCTGCTTGTATTTTTTCTATTGTACGGGGGCATGCACTTCCATGCGTACCGCAAGCTATCCGGGGCATTTTCTCTTCCTTTACCGGCAGCATTGTTCCTGATCCTGTGCATGGGAGTGATGATCTGTGCGCCTGTGCTGGTTCGGCTCGCGGAGAGAGAGGGCCTTGAGGCGATTGCGATGCCGCTTGCCTATGCCGGGTATCTTTGGATGGGGTTCCTTTTTCTGTTTTTCACGATTTCGGTCATGCTTGATAGCGGGAGGCTTCTCCTGCGGTTGTCCGGTCTCCTTTCTCACGGCTGTCCGCCGACAGACCGGCAAATGTTCCTTGCTTCTCTGATCGTCTCTCTGTTTGTGGTTGTCTACGGTTGTCATGAGGCCGGCGATATCCGTACGGAGAAGGTAACAATCCGCACTGAAAAACTGCCGCCTTCACTCTCCAGTCTGACAATAGCGCAGATATCCGATGTTCATCTGGGGCTGATTGTCAGGGAAAAGCGTTTACAGGCTATCGTGCGGGCGATTGAAAACGCGCGTCCGCATGTACTGGTTTCGACCGGCGACCTGGTGGACGGCCAGATGGATGGGATGGAGAGCCTGGCCGCGGAACTGCGGAAGATGAAGCCGGTATATGGAAAATTCGCAGTCACCGGTAACCACGAATGGTACGCGGGTATCGGGCCGGCTCTGGATTTTACACGTCGTGCCGGTTTTTCCGTGCTGAGCGGTCAAAGTTGCCGGGTGGGGGGAGTTATAAACATAGCTGGTTTTGACGATCCCGCGGAAGGAAGAACAGGAATTGCCGGAGAAAACGAAAGTGATATCCTTGGAAAGATTCCAAGGGGCGAATTCACCTTATTGCTCAAACACAGGCCGGTGGTTGACGGAAAAAGCGTCGGCCTTTTTGATCTGCAATTATCCGGGCATGTACACAAGGGCCAGATATTCCCTTTCGGACTGTTGACGCGACTGGTCTACCCCGTAACCACCGGTCTGTCTCACTGGGGGATATCGTCCCTGTACGTGAGCAGGGGAACGGGAACCTGGGGGCCGCCGATACGTTTTCTCGCGCCCCCCGAGGTGACCGTTATCGAATTGGTGAAAGGCAAAAATGGTACATAGGAATAATGCGCGGTATCAATGGCAGTCATCCCGCCAGAGGCATTCCGTCTGTCCGCATGAAGCGGCGTTGCCGGTTTCATAGCAGTCGTTATTGCCTTCGTCCTGCTGAATTAAACGGATGATCTCCTTTTTCTTCATGCCTTTTGTCTGCAGGCCGCGCTCTTTTGCGATTTTTTTTACTTCATCAAGTTTCATGGGTTCTCTCCTTATTCTCTGGTGGAGGTGTGGAATGATATAAACGTGTACAACTATAGCAAAGAGAAGACCGAATTCAACCGAATAGATGAATAAACTGGGTGCTGAAAACGCCCTGGTTGTGTCGTTCACGCGATCTTCAAGGAGTATGATCTCGGAGGATGGTGTTTCCCGGCAACTCAAGGAGGAAAAATCATGAAGAAAATCTTCAATCATTCACGGATATCAATCAATATCCCGCCGCCGTCATTGCTGTTTCTTGGTCTCATACTCGCGGCTTCCATGTTTGCTTTTGTCTCTCCTGTTTCGGCACTGAGCATTCCGGAAAAACTGGTCTACGATCTTACCTGGACGGGCATCAAGGCGGGAACAGCTACCCAGGAGATACAAGCTGATGGAGGGGAAACCAGGATAATCTCCACGGCCCGGTCCGCAGACTGGATTACAACATTCTTCCCGGTCGAGGATCGCATCGAGACGGTTCTGGCGGGAGCAGGCCCGGGAAAAATCGGATTACCCAAGGTGTATCGTTTGAAAATACGGGAAGGGAACCACCGCAGGGACAAGGAAGTACTTTTTGATCACGGTAATGGAGTCGCCCATTACAAGGATAACCTGAACGGTGACAAAAGAGAAATATCAATCCCGGCTGCCACGCTTGATACCCTTTCGAGTTTCTATTATGTCAGGACTCTCAAGCTTGAAGTGGGCAAGCCCGTTTTTCTCACGATTTTCGATAACAAAAAGATCTGGAACGTGGAGGTGAAGGTTCTCAAAAAGGAGAAAATCAAGACCAAGCTCGGGAGCTTCGACACAATCGTGATTAAGCCCTTGATGCAGTCGGAAGGTATTCTGGAGAAAAAGGGTGATATGTTTATCTGGTTAACAGACGATGAACGCCTTCTCCCGGTTAAGATGAAAACAAAGGTCAAGGTCGGCAGCATAACGGCAACCCTTGTCGGTGGCTCCTTCAAGAAATAACCATGGATGCGGCGCTTCTCTTATAGAGGACCAAGCGCCGCATCTCCCGCCTGTCAGCACTTTCGTGGAAATCCTTTTACAAAATGAACCGCATGTGGTACCAAATTATTGTTAACCACTTGCTGGATATGTGGTTGACCATTGCTGTCAGGAAACGCAGTACTTCAAGGGGAGGGGTTCGTGTCGCGTTCATTTGCCGATGAATTGCATCAACTGTGCGAAAAGGGACTGTACCGGCGGATGAGAAGCATCAGGGGAAGCCAGCAGTCCAGGGTGGTGATGGACGGCGGGGAGAAGCTGCTCCTCTGTTCCAATAATTATCTCGGACTTGCCGACCATCCTGAATTGAAAGCGGTGTCAATCCGGGCAACCGAGAGGTTTGGGGTCGGCAGCGGGGCTTCCCGTCTGGTTTCGGGAACAATGGAGCTTCACGAAGCCTTGGAGGCGCGCATCGCCGTTTTCAAGGGCACGGCACGCGCCCTTGTCTTCAATTCCGGTTATGCCGCCAATACCGGCGTTTTGCCGGCCCTTGTGGGAAAGGATGACGTGGTGTTTTGCGATCGGTTGAACCATGCCAGTATCGTGGACGGCTGTCTCCTCTCCCGTGCCCGCATGGTACGGTATCCCCATAATGACATGACAGAGTTGCGGCGTCTGCTTCAGGAGAGCAAAGGACGGAGGAAACTTATTGTCAGTGATGGAGTTTTCAGCATGGATGGTGATCTCGCTCGTCTATCCGAACTGGTCGCTCTCAAAAAGGAATTCGATGCGCTTCTGATGGTTGATGACGCTCACGGTACCGGCGTGCTCGGCGCCACGGGCAGGGGTACGGCCGAGCATTTCGGTCTTCAGTCCGAGATAGATATCCATATGGGAACGATGGGGAAGGCGGTAGGATGCTTCGGCGCCTATGTTGCCGCCACGGAGGAGATAGTAGACTACCTTGTGAATCGTGCCCGGAGCTTCATTTTCTCAACATCCCTTCCGCCGGCGGTGATGGCTTCCTGCATTGCCGCGTTTGACATCATCGACTCCCCTGTCGGGGTGGAGTTACGTAATCATTTGGCGGAAAATTCGTCGTTTTTCAGGACCGGCCTGCAGTCCGCCGGGTTTGATATACGGGAGAGCGAGACCCAGATTATTCCCGTAATGGTCGGTGATGCGGAGAAGACCATGGATTTTTCATCAGCCCTTTTCGATGCCGGAGTGTATGTCCAGGGAATCCGCCCTCCCACAGTCCCTGTCGGTGGATGCCGGTTGCGCTGCACCCTGATGGCAACCCATACGGAAGACGAGCTTTCCCTGGCTCTCGAACTAATGACCGGCATCGGAAAAAAACTCCGGATACTCTGAAAGGATGGGACAGTGTCCACCGTGCGCGGTAGAGTCAGTCCCGGATACCTGATGCCTTTTTATGAGAGGAATGATGCCGTTTCAATCCATTATGTCGACGAGGGGGCAGGGAACCCCGTGGTCTTCATCCATGGATGGTCTCTCTCGGGAGCGGTATGGGCTCGTCAGCGCGAGTTCTTTTCCCGAAGATACCGTTGTATATCGCCCGACTTGCGCGGTCATGGGGATTCGTCCGCCCCTGCGTCGGGGTATGATGTCCATGAAATGGCGGCGGATGTCTCAGCGCTTTTCAAGAGCCTGGATCTTTCAGGGGCGACCCTGGTGGGATGGTCCCTGGGCGTCCTGGTGGCGCTTTCAGCTTATACGGAACTGAAAGAAAGGCTCTCAGGGATTGTCCTCGTCTCCGGAACCCCGAAATTTGTTGCTTCCGATGATTATCCATTCGGTCTTCCCGAAAAGGAGACACGCGGCCTGTCTCTCCGTCTGAAGAGAAGCCCGGAGCGTACCTTTGAGAATTTCGACCGGATGATGTTTACCGGGAATGAACTGAACGGCCACGGCTATCCTGTTATGGAAAAGGAGATACTCAGGACGATTCAACGGCCTGCCCCGGATGTGGCGCTCCGCACTCTGGAGGCGCTTGCCTGCGCCGATATGCGGACGGTTCTTTCCTCTATCCGCGTTCCTGTCTTTCTTATTCATGGCGACAAGGACAGCATCTGTCTTCCCCAAGCATCGCGGTATATGACTTCTTTGATATCCGGAGCCTCTCTCTCTCTCCTGAAAGATACCGGGCATGCACCATTTCTGATGAGACAGGAAGAATTCAATAGACTATTGGCGAATTTTCTGGATACGGTATATGGCTAAAATTGATAAAGAAAAAGTGAGAAGGTCATTTGACAGTCAGGCGGAATTCTACGAGGAGAACGTTGTTGTTCAAAAGCTGGTAAGAGAATACCTTCTCGGGCAGTTGCGGGAAAACGGGTCCGGTGACCCTCCGCAACGGATTCTTGACGTGGGCGCAGGGACGGGTGTCTTGTTGAGCGGAATCAGAAATCTCTATCCAGCTTCATTCCTGGCGGGACTCGACTTGGCTCCCGCCATGGGACGAACTGCTCTGGGAGCTTTGTGCGGGGAAGGGGGGACGCTTCTTGTCGAGGGGGACGCGGAATGCCTGCCCTTCGTGGAAGGCGCCTTTGATCTTGTTGTATCAACCTCGACATTTCAGTGGCTCAATACTCTTGAAAAGGCATTTTGCGAGGCGTTTCGGGTTCTTTCGCCAGGCGGGAGTTTTCATTTTGCCCTTTTTGGAGGGGACACCCTTCGAGAATTGAGAAATTCGTATAAAAGTGCGCTCAAGATTCCCGATAGAGAAGGAGTCGACCGGACACACCGTTTTTTCTCTCTCTTTGATGTGGAGTCTGCCTTGAAGACGGCCGGCTTTTCCGTATGCAGGCTGGAGAAAAGTATCGAGGTAGAGTATCACGCAGATGTTCAGGCATTGCTCCGCGCCCTGCGACGTATTGGGGCGGGCAATGCTTCCCGATTCACGCAGGGGGGACTGGGTGGAAAAAGGGTTATGACGGAGATGATGGAGATCTACCGTACGGATCACGGGTGTCGGCACGGTATTCCCGCTACCTACGAGGTATTGTACGGCCTGGGCAGAAAACTGTAGCAACGTGACACGAGAGTGAAAACAAAAAAACCCTTCGGTAAGGAAGGGTTTTTTTGTAGTTGCTATTGCAATGAAATTCTTGATGGTGCGATCAGGGAGAGTCGAACTCCCACGGGGAACCCCCCGCCAGCCCCTCAAGCTGGTGCGTCTACCAATTCCGCCATGATCGCAAAAAAATATTTAATAAAATCAGCCATCAAGATGATGGTGTCTGATGCATCCGCCTCTTTGGCGGCGAGGTTCATTTTCTACCAGTTTATCCCTGTGATGTCAACAGCAAAGTGACGTTGCAGTTACTTTTTCGGGGCCTGTTGCGGGGTCGCCGGAGGAGTGGCCGGTTTTCCCTGGACAGGCGCGGCTTGCTGTTGGGCTCCTGACGGTTTTGGTGCGGTTTTCGCTGCCGGCTTGCTGGAAGGCATGATCGATGAACTGCCCGATTTGCCTGAAAGGTAGGCCAGAGAAAGCGAGGTAACCATGAAGATGATGGCTGCTCCCGCTGTGAGTTTTCCGAGAAAACTGCCGCCGCCGCCAGCGCCGAACAGAGACTGGCTCGCGCCGGTGCCGAATGTGGCGCCCAAGTCGGCACCTTTACCAGCCTGCAAAAGGACGATTACAATCAGTGTGATGCTGACAAGAATGTGAACGGTGATAAGAAAACCAAACATTGTGACTCGAACCTCGCAATAATGAATTAAGTACTGAACAATACCACAAATTCAAGCGCCAATGAAAGTATTTATTTGCTGTTACGAATGATCGACGAAAATGAGGAGGCCGAGAGACTCGCCCCTCCGACGAGAGCGCCATCGATATCGGGGCATGACATCAGGCCGCAGATGTTTTCCGGTTTTACGCTCCCGCCGTACAGGATCCTGATGGCGTCCGATTCGCGCGGGGAGTAAAGCCGCGAAATGAGGGACCGAATAAAGGAGTGTACTTCCTGGGCTTGGTCGTCTGTGGCCGTTCTGCCGGTACCGATTGCCCAAACCGGTTCATAAGCAACGACAACGTTACGAAGATCCCCGGCGCAGATATCTTGAAGACCTCCCCGAACCTGTCGCTCAATAACCGACAGAGTCTCACCCGACTCCCTTTCTTCAAGGGTTTCGCCGATGCATGCAATGACCGAAAGACCGGCAATGAGAGCCGCCTTGATTTTCCGGTTGACTGTTTCGTCCGTTTCTCCGAAGTGCTGGCGCCTCTCGGAATGGCCGATAATAACATGAGTGCACCCTGCGTCGACGAGCATCCCCGGTGAAACCTCTCCGGTAAACGCACCTTCTTCCCGCCAGAAACAGTCTTGCCCGGCGACGGAAATGCGTGAACCGGACAGAGCTTCGCTTACCTTGCCGAGAACGGTAAATGATGGCGCCACAATGATTTCAGCGTCTGTCCAGTCTCCCGTTACTTGGACTATTTCACGCGCCAACTCCAAAGCTTCGCCGGTCTTTTTATACAGCTTCCAGTTTCCCGCTATGATCGGTATTCGCATTCCCGCTCCTCATGATGTAGTGGCGCTTCAGGCCGGTCCGTTTTCTTCCAGCACCCTGATGCCGGGAAGCTTCTTCCCTTCAAGGAGTTCAAGGAAGGCGCCGCCACCGGTGGAGATATAGCTTATCTTGGCGAATTCTCCGGCGCGATGCACGGCGACATCCGTGTCGCCGCCGCCTACGATCGTCAGCGCATAAGAGTTGGCTACGGCGCTGACCATGGCAAAGGTGCCCCGTGAGAACGCATCCATTTCAAATACTCCCATGGGTCCGTTCCAGATTATGGTCTTCGCGTTCTGAAGCGCCTCTGAGAAGAGAGTCATGGTTGCCGGGCCGATGTCCAGGGCCATCCAATCGTTGGGAATTTCCTGAATGGGGGTGATTTTTATTTCGGCTGCCGGATCGAAACGGTCCGCGACGACGCAATCGACGGGAAGATAGAATTTGATTCCTTTTTCACGGGCCTTGTTGTAGGTTGCCAGGGCTGTTTCGAGCAGTTGCTCCTCCACGAGAGATTTTCCGATTCCGTATCCAAGGGCCTTCAGGAAAGTGAATGCCATTCCTCCACCAATAATAATCTTATCGACCTTGTTCAGCAGATTGTCGATAACCTCGATCTTGCCCGAGACTTTTGCGCCGCCAAGAATTGCCACCAGGGGATGAACGGGATTTTTCATGGCGCGATCGAAAAATCCCATTTCATTTTTCATGAGGAACCCGGCTGCGATGACCGGGATAAAACGGGTAATCGCTTCTACCGAAGCATGTGCCCTGTGGGAAACCGCAAATGCGTCATTCACGTAGATCTCCGCCAGATTTGCCAGGGCACGGGCATATTCGGGGTCGTTCTTCTCTTCTCCGGGATAGAATCGGAGATTTTCCAGCATTACGACATCGCCCGGTTTCATGGCATCAACCAGCGACGACACCGAGTCTCCGATACAATCGGGGGCCAACGTCACGTCCTTGTCGAGAAGCCTGGAAAGCCGTTTTGCGGCGGGCGCCATGGAGTACTTGGGATTCTTTTCACCTTTGGGTCGGCCCAGGTGCGAGGCGATTATGACTTTCGCTGAACAGTCCAAGGCGTAATTAATGGTAGACAGGACAGCCCTGATGCGGGTATCGTCCGTAATATTTCCTTTTTCATCCAGGGGCACATTGAAATCCACCCGCAAAAACACTCTTTTCCCGGCAAGGTCTTTAATCTCATCAAGATAGCGTATCGGCATAATTCTGAGCCCCCTATAGAAGTGTAGTATGGACAATTGTCTTTACGAAGAGGTGATGCCCTTCAGGAGTTGTGACTGAAACCCGACCTCAGTGTGCTGGTTTCGGCTATTTCATCACCAGGCGCATTAGGTCGAGGAGTCTGCGGGAGAAGCCCGTTTCATTGTCATACCAGGAAATGACCTTTACCAGGTTTCCCTCTATGACCTTGGTGGATTGACCGTCGACGATGGAGGAGTGGGGATTGCCGTTGAAATCGATGGAAACGAGCGGTTCGTCGGTGATGTCCAGGATGCCCTTCATGGAGCCGCGGGAGGCTTTCTTTAGGGCGGTATTGATTTTGTCCGCATCCGTTTTCTTGGAAAGCGATGCAACCAGGTCCACTACTGAGACATTTGGTGTTGGAACGCGAATCGCCATCCCGTCCAGTTTTCCCTTCAGTTCGGGAAGAACGAGGGAGATTGCCCGAGCTGCGCCGGTCGCGGTGGGGATCATGGAGAGAGCAGCCGCGCGTGCCCTCCTGAGGTCCTTGTGGGGCAGGTCGAGGATCCGCTGGTCATTGGTATAGGAGTGGACGGTCGTGACAAGGCCCTTTTCAATGCCGAAGTTTTCATGGAGCACCTTGACGACCGGGGCCAGGCAGTTGGTGGTGCAAGACGCATTGGAGATGATGAAGTGCCTTTCCGGGTCATACATGCTGTCATTGACTCCCATGACAATCGTGATGTCGGGATCCGTGGCAGGGGCTGAAATGATGACCTTTCCGGCTCCCGCCTTCAGGTGCAGTTCCGCCTGGTCCCTGGCCGTGAAATGGCCCGTCGACTCCAGGACCACATCGATGGATTCACTTTTCCAAGGGAGTTCATCAGGATTCTTGACGGCAAAGACCTTGATCGGTGTGCCGTTCACGAGCATTTGTCCGTTACCTGTCTCAACTTTTCCGGGGAATGTTTCGTGAACCGAATCATACTTGAAGAGGTGCGCGAGGATCTTGGGTTCGCTCAGATCGTTTATGGCGACGATCTGGATATTCTTTTCCCGCAGCGCATGCCTCAGCACCATCCGACCGATCCTGCCGAAACCGTTTATCGCAACTCGTAGTGCCATGGGGAGAACCTCCAGAAAATTGAATGGATGCAGCCTGGTATGACTTCCAGAGCCAGCCAAGGAATACTATACAACCTGTCGGACGGCCGTCAACCTTTTTGTAGAAGCTCTACGGGGGGCTTGCCATGGTTCCGGCGTACAAATATCAGGTTTTTGCGACCGGAAGCGGCCGGCGTCCAGGTTCATGTGATAGGGATTATTTTGTCATGCTAACAAGTTTCGGCTTGAATCTTCACCGTGTTTTCTGTATAAAATGTCTGTTTAATTGATTACCATAAATGCAGCAAGAACAGGCGTTCCAAGGGTTACCAGGGCGGATATCTTCTTTACCGGAACAGGGAGGGTTCTCTCGTCCCGGCTTTTTATTGCCCGTTTTTTTCTGGAGGACATGTGCGGGTCTGCCTTCTCGCCAGCGGCAGCAAGGGAAACTCCCTGTATGTCGAAACGGATCGGACGAAGCTTCTTGTCGACGCCGGCATGTCTGCACGGGAGATAACGGCACGGCTTGCGACCCTGGGAGTGTCGGGTTCCGAGATTGATGGTATCATTATCACTCATGAGCACGGCGACCATGTTCGAGGGGTGGGAACTCTGGCGAGAAAGTATGATCTGCCGGTTTTTATCAGTTATCCTGCCTGTCGTGAGGTCGGAAAGCTGTTTCGTTCCGTTCGACTTGTCGAGTTCGAGTCCGGATGCTCTTTTGAATTTCAGGATGTTCTCATTGACCCGTTTCCCGTAACCCATGACACGGTGGATCCCGTCGGCCTGGTGATCGGGAGCCGCGAGGGAAGGATTGGAGTAGCAACCGACCTGGGTATCGTCACCCGTCTTGTTCGTGAAAAACTAAAGGGGTGCCGGGTACTCGTGCTGGAGGCGAACCATGACGAGGAGTTGCTGGCGAACGGTCCCTATCCATGGCATCTTAAACAACGAGTCAAGTCGCGACACGGGCATCTCTCCAACAGTGATTCTGCGGCGCTTCTCTCCCAGGTGACACACCCGGGACTTGAGGGTGTTTTTCTTGCTCATCTATCAGAGGTGAATAATCATCCCGATATGGCACTCAAGGCATTACGCAATTCGCTCTCTGATCAGACCTTCTGCTGTCCGCGGGTTATCGTCGGCAGTCAGCATTGCATCAGCGAAGAGTTTTCCAGGTAGACGACGATACTTTTCCTGTCAATCCGATTTGCAGCAGGGTCACGAAAAGAACTTTTTCATTCCTTACAGAATCAACCGTCAGAATATCTTTTTTGTACACTCTCAATTACAAGGAACGAGGAATAGATTCAATGATAGAACGTTACAGTCGTCCGGAAATGACCGCAATCTGGGGCGCTGAAAACCGCTACCGGAAGTGGCTTGAGATAGAGATCTTCGCCTGTGAGGCGCATGCCGAAATGGGAACCATCCCCAATGACGCTTTGCAACGAATCAAGGAGCGGGCGAGTTTCGATGTCCGCCGCATAGATGAGATTGAAAAAGTCGTGAAACACGATGTGATTGCCTTTCTCACGTCGGTTGCCGATTATATCGGGGATGATTCACGCTTTCTGCACGTGGGGATGACTTCCTCGGATGTGCTTGATACATCTTTTGCCATGCTCCTAAGGGAGAGCGGCCTCCTCATTCTCGACGGCATGAAAAGGCTGATGGACGCACTGAAGAAGAGGGCGTACGAGCATAAGAACACGGCAATGATCGGCCGATCCCATGGAATCCACGCGGAACCGGTTACCTTCGGCATCAAGATGGCTCTCTGGTATGACGAGATGCGACGCAATCTGCGGCGGATGGAGTCGGCAATCGAGACGGTTTCGTACGGCAAGATTTCGGGAGCGGTTGGCACTTTCGCCAATATCGACCCGAAGGTGGAGGAGTATGTCTGTGCCCGAGCCGGCCTCAAGCCCGCTCCCTGTTCCACCCAGATTGTCCAGAGGGACCGCCATGCGGAGTTCTTCGCAACCCTTGCGATTATCGCCTCCTCCATTGAAAAATTTGCCGTGGAGATCCGTCATCTGCAGAGGACGGAGGTCCTTGAAGCGGAGGAGTTTTTCAGCAAGGGACAAAAGGGGTCATCCGCCATGCCCCACAAGCGGAACCCGGTCCTTTCCGAGAATCTTTCCGGCCTGGCCCGCCTCATCAGGGGGTACGCTGTTTCCGCGCTGGAGAACGTTCCCCTTTGGCACGAGAGGGACATCTCCCATTCCTCGGTGGAACGGGTTATCGGTCCGGACGCCACGATCCTGATGGATTTCATGCTCCATCGCTGCACCGGCCTCATTGAAAATCTCGTCGTCTACCCCGAGAATATGATGAAAAACCTGAACCTGATGCGGGGACTGGTTTTTTCCCAGAGGGTTCTCCTGGAACTTGCCCGGAAAGGCGCGTCACGGGAAAATGCCTACGCCCTGGTGCAGAGAAACGCCATGAAGGTCTGGGAACAGGGGAAGGACTTCCACGAGGAGCTTCTTGCCGATCCGGATGTGCGGTCGTACCTTTCCGCCGGAGAAATCGACGGCGCGTTTGATCTCTCGTATCATTTCAAACATGTGGATACCATTTTTACACGGGTCTTCGGTGGATAGGTTTCTGGAACTCTTTCATTTCCAGATGGAGAGTGAAAAGATTCTCTCTCTGGGGGGGGAAGCCCTGTTTGCCGTCCTTATTGTTACCGCATTCTGGGGAATCTCCCGGTTCGTCCGCTATGTATTGATTCATTGGGGACCCCGAATCGTCAGATTCAGCAAAACGGATCTCGACGACCGGATTCTCGCTCGGGTTACGCCTCCCGTTGAGCTTCTCGTCCTGTTCGTGGGAGTCTATCTTGCGATGAGAAGTCTGCCGCTGCCGGAAAAGATGCAGCGCATAAGCTCCGGTGCGGTATATATCATCAATGCGATACTGTTTGCCGATATCGCATACAGGAGCGTGGATGAATTCCTTTCCTGGTATGCACGCCGTGTTGAGGAAAGGACGGGTTCGGCAATGGGAAACCAGGTTCTTCCCCTTGTCAGGAAGGTCTCCACGATTTTCCTCGTCTGCGCCGCGTTGATTGTCATTCTGAAGCACTTCAACTACGATATCCTGTCTCTGGTAACCGCCCTCGGTATCGGCTCCCTTGCAATCGGACTTGCGGCCAAAGATACCCTTGCGAACATGATTTCAGGATTCACCCTGATGATCGACCGTCCCTTCCGCATCGGCGACAGGATTCAGCTGATGAGCGGCAAAAGCGGGGATGTGGTCGATATCGGCCTGAGGAGCACCCGGATACGAACCCCTGAGAATACCCTACTGATAATCCCCAATGCCGAACTCTGCAACAGCACGGTTCACAATATGGCGTTTCCGGATCTCCGGTCCCAAGGGAAAATTACCATCGGTGTCGCATACGGCTCCGATGTGGAAGTTGTAAAGAAGGCATTGCTGGAGGCGACTCAGGGAGAGCCGGATCTGCTCGCGGAACCGGCGCCGGAGGCGTATTTTCTCGCTTTCGGCGATAATGCGCTTATGATGACGCTTGTATTCTGGGTAACCGACTACACGAAACTGTTTACGGTCACGGACAACCTCAACGTACGGATACTATCGTGTTTCGAAAGGAACGGAATCCAGATTCCGTACCCGACACGAAGGGTACTGCTGGAAAGGGAAGAATAATGGCCCACAGAATTGAAATTCGCCTGCGGGAGCGGGCGCCTGACGCACGGGGAGACAGGATTCAGAGAGAAATCAACCACTTCCTCCATATACCCGTTGACAGTGTGCGAACAATTGACGTTTACTCAATCGATGCCGAACTGAGCGATGCCGAACTGAACGTCATCGCCTCGGAACCGCTATGCGACGCAATCATACAGGAATATTCCATTGACGCCCCTTCGGCGCGGGACTTCGATTTTCTGGTCGAAGTGGGGTTCCGCCCCGGTGTCACGGACAACGTCGGACGCACGGCGCGGGAAGCCATCGAGTATGTCACCGGCCGCCCCCCGGGAGAAGGGAGGGGGGTATATACGTCGGTCCAGTACCTCCTGAAGGGAAACATTAGTCGGGATGACGCGGAGCGAATCGCCACCGGCCTGCTCTGCAACACCCTGATCCAGCGCTACCAGATTGTCGACTTCTCTTCCTTCAGTTCCGGCACGGCGGCCCTCCTTGGAATTCCCAAAGTAAAAGGTGAGTCGCATGCCGCGGTCCGAGAGATAAATCTCAATGTCTCCGATGATGAGCTTGTCGCTATCAGCCGGGACGGAGTGCTGGCTCTCTCCCTGGAAGAGATGAAGATTATCCAGGCCTACTATAAGAAGCCGGAGGTCGCGGCGGAGAGAAAGCGGATGGGGCTCACGGAGAACCCAACCGATGTGGAACTGGAGGCACTGGCGCAGACCTGGTCGGAGCACTGCAAACACAAGATATTTTCCTCAACCATCGACTACTGTGATGAAAACGGAAACCGGGAAGAGATTCGCTCCCTGTTCAAGACCTGCATCCAGGGGGCTACAAAGAAGGTGCGCGAGGATCTCGGCGACCGGGACTACTGCCTGTCGGTATTCAAGGACAATGCAGGGGTTATCCGCTTCAACGAAGAAAATTCCCTGGTATTCAAGGTTGAGACCCACAACTCGCCGAGCGCCCTTGATCCGTACGGCGGAGCGCTCACCGGGATCGTCGGCGTGAACCGCGACCCCTTCGGCACCGGCAAGGGAGCCCGCCTGATCTTCAATACCGATGTATTCTGCTTTGCGTCTCCCTTCTACGAAAAACCGCTTCCGACGCGTCTCCTCCACCCTCGCCGCATCTACGAGGGCGTGGTGGAGGGGGTGGAACACGGCGGCAACAAGAGCGGTATTCCAACCGTGAACGGTTCCCTGGTCTTTGATGACCGCTTTGCCGGGAAACCCCTGGTTTTCTGCGGAACAGCCGGGATGATGCCTGCCTTCATAAACGGCAAGCCGTCCCACGAGAAGAGCATCAACCCCGGTGACCTCATTGTTATGACCGGCGGCAGGATCGGCAAGGACGGCATCCACGGAGCGACCTTTTCTTCCGAGGAACTGAGCGAATCGTCCCCGGTTTCCGCGGTCCAAATCGGCGATCCCATAACCCAGAAGCGCATGACCGACTTTCTGCTCCGCGCGCGGGATTGCGGGCTGTATAATTTCATAACCGATAACGGCGCAGGCGGCCTCTCTTCCTCAATCGGCGAGATGTCGGAGGCCTGCGGAGGATGCAGACTCGATCTGGCAAAGGCTCCGCTCAAGTATCCGGGACTCGATCCCTGGGAGATACTCATCTCCGAAGCCCAGGAGAGGATGAGCCTTGCCGTTCCCCCTGAAAACATAGAGGAGTTTCTTTCCCTTGCCCGGCGCATGGGCGTCGAGGCCACGGTGCTCGGCGAATTCACCGACTCCGGTTATTTCCACATTTGTTACGGCGAAAAGACCGTGGCGTTCCTTCCCATGGATTTCCTTCACGGCGGACTTCCTCCCATGCAGCTGCGCGGTGTCTGGGAAGTGAAGAGACATCCCGAACCGAAACCGGACGAAAAAAAGGATTATACCGATGATCTGCTGCGGCTCCTTTCTTCCCTGAACATCTGTTCAAAGGAATCGGTCGTACGCCGCTATGACCACGAGGTTCAGGGCGGCAGTGTCGTAAAACCGTTCAGCGGAGCGGAGAATGACGGCCCGTCCGATGCCGCGGTTATCAGGCCCCTGCTGGAATCCTTCGAGGGTGTGGTGGTTTCCCATGGCATCTGCCCCCGCTACAGCGATATCGATACCTACCACATGATGGCAAACGCCATAGACGAGGGGTTGCGCAACTATGTGGCGGTCGGAGGCTCGCTGGATCTGGTGGCGGGTCTGGACAACTTCTGCTGGTGCGATCCCGTTCAGTCTGAAAAGACGCCTGACGGAGAGTACAAGACCGCCCAGTTGGTGCGCGCCAATAAGGCCCTCTATGAGTACTGCGTGGCCTTCGGGATTCCGCTTATCTCGGGCAAGGACTCCATGAAGAATGACTACTTCGACGGTGTGACCAAGATATCCATTCCGCCGACCGTGCTGTTTTCCGTTATCGGCAAGATGGAGGATGTGCGGAAGGCAGTGACTATGGATGCGAAGCGATCGGGAGATCTCGTATACCTGCTGGGCAAGACGGCCTTCGAGCTGGGAGGATCCGAATACTACGCGGCAAAGGGTTTTATCGGCAACCGGGTACCCCGCGTTGACGCGGCGAACGCGCTGGTTCGGTACCGGGCGTACCACAAGGCGCTCGGCAAGGGCCTCGTCGCATCCTGTCACGACCTGTCTGACGGAGGACTCGCCGTAGCCCTCGCGGAGACATCCTTTGCCGGTGGATTCGGAATGGCCGTGGATCTGGGAAGGGTGATTTTCTCCGGAGTTTCCTGTGACCGGAGGGACGAGGCGCTTCTGTTCTCCGAGTCGGCTTCCCGTCACCTGGTAACGGTGCGGCCGGAGCATCGGGAGGCGTTTGAAGCAGCCATGGCCGGAACCTGTTTCTCCTGTATCGGCACGGTAACGGACGATGCGACACTGACGGTTTCCGGTATTGACGGATCGGTGGTGCTGCGAGGGACGATCAATGATCTGAAAGAGGCGTGGCAGAACCCTCTGAGGGAGTTGTGATATGAAGCAGGCAAAGGCAATCGTATTGACGGGTAACGGCACCAACTGCGAGATGGAGGCGGCCCACGCCTGCCGGCTCGCGGGCTTCGATCAGGTGAGGATAGCCCATATTTCGGAGCTCCTCTACGGAGAAGTCCGACTCGATGACTTCCACTTCCTGAACCTCACCGGAGGCTTTCTCGACGGTGATGACCTGGGGAGCGCCAAGGCACAGGCGAACCGTCTGAAGTATGCACGGGTGACCGGCGGAGAGGAGCACCTCGTTGATCAATTCCTGCGGTTCATTAATGACGGCAAGCTGATCCTGGGAGTGTGCAACGGTTTTCAGCTCATGGTAAAGATGGGCCTTCTCCCTGCATTTTGCGGTGAGTACCTGAACCAGACTGCGACTCTTACCTTTAATGATTGCGGGCGGTTTCAGGATCGCTGGGTCTACCTGCGGAACAATCCGGCCTCACCTTCGGTGTTCACGCAGGGGATAGGGCGCGGTATCTACCTCCCCATCCGCCATGGGGAAGGGAAATTTCAGGTGGAGTCGGAACAGGTTCTGGACAGGATAGAAACCCTGAACCTCGCGGTGCTGAAATACTCGGACTCGGACTATTCCGCTCCCACCATGGAGTTTCCGCTCAATCCGAACGGGTCCCTGAATGCCATCGCCGGACTGTGCAACGAAACGGGCCGTCTCATGGGCCTGATGCCGCATCCGGAGGCATTCCTCCACCGCACCAACCATCCCCGCTGGACGCGTGAAGAGTTGCCGGAACAGGGTGACGGTCTGCTGCTGTTCAGGAATGCGGCTGATTTCGTGCGGGGCAATCTGCTGTAGAAGCGCCTCCGTGAAGGGGCTAAAGGAGATCGGTACTTCAATGAAACTCGTACGACCAGAAGAAGAGTGCGGTATTTTCGGTATATTCAATCATCCGGAGGCGGCGAACCTGACCTATCTGGGGCTCTACGCGTTACAGCACAGGGGGCAGGAGAGCTGCGGAATCGTTTCTTCCGACGGGACGCACCTTCACGCTCACAAGAGCATGGGGCTCGTGGCGGATGTTTTCGGGAACCAGGATATCTTCCGTCGCCTTCCCGGCAGCGCGGCCATCGGACATGTGCGCTACTCGACAACGGGTTCTTCGGTATTGAAGAATGTTCAGCCGATCATGGTGGATTATTCACGAGGTTCAATCGCGGTCGCCCATAACGGCAACATCGTCAATGCCCAGCTGATTAAGGACGAACTGGAGGCGTGGGGTTCCATTTTCCAGACCACCATGGATACGGAAATCATCATCCATCTACTGGCAACCTCCAAGACCAGTTCCCTGCTGGATCGCATCACCGAAGCTCTGGAGCGCGTGGAGGGAGCCTATTGTCTTCTCTTTCTGACCGAGACACAGATGGTCGCGGTCAGGGACCCGAACGGATTCCGCCCCCTCTGTCTCGGAAAGCGTGGAGATTCTTTTGTGGTGGCATCGGAGAGTTGCGCCTTGGACCTTATCGAAGCGCAATTCATAAGGGAAATAGAACCGGGAGAAGTCATCTTCATAGATTCTGACGGTATCAGGTCCTTTTTCCCGTTCAGGAAGGTGAAACCGACACCCTGCATTTTCGAATTTGTCTATTTCGCCCGGCCGGACTCCCGGATCTTCGGCAAGAATGTCTATATGGTACGGAAGGAACTGGGACGGCAACTTGCCAGGGAACACAGGATAGACGCCGATATCGTCATCCCCGTGCCCGACTCGGGCGTTCCGGCGGCCCTCGGCTATGCCCAGGAATCGGGCATAACCTTCGAGTTCGGCCTGATGCGAAACCATTACGTCGGGCGCACCTTCATCGAGCCCCAGCAGGCAATCCGCCACTTCGGCGTAAAGATAAAGCTCAATCCGGTGCGCGACATCATTCAGGGCAAGAGAGTCGTCGTCATCGATGACTCCATCGTGCGGGGCACGACATCCCGGAAGATCGTCAAGATGATACGGAGCGCAGGCGCAAAGGAAGTTCACGCATTGATCTCGTCCCCGCCCACCAGCTACCCCTGCTACTACGGGATTGACACCCCCACACGAAAAGAGCTCATCTCCTCGTCCCACACCATCGAGGAAATCCGCAGATACATCACCGCCGACTCCCTGGGATACCTGTCAGAGCAGGGGATGATCTCCGCGGTGGGAACGGAAAACACGAACTACTGCCGTGCCTGCTTCTCCGGAGGATACCCCGTCGAGTTTCCCATTATGTCCCAGGAAGCACAGCTCGCCCTCTTCAACAAGGAGTAAACCATCCCATGACCGATCGGCAAAAACTGAAGCAGATTATTCTTGAAAAATCCTATGAAAAAAGAAAGGTTGTGTTGTCTTCCGGAGCGGAGAGCGACTTTTACTTTGACGGAAAACAGACCACCCTTCACCCGGAAGGCGCGTATCTGACAGGGCGGCTCTTTTTCGACGCACTGAACGACATTGAAGACATCGACGGTGTCGGCGGCCTTACCTTGGGAGCGGATCCCATCGCCACGGCTCTCTCGGTCGTGAGTTTCCTCAACGGCCGTCCAATCCCGGCATTCATCATCAGAAAAGAGCCGAAAGGCCATGGAACCGGCGCCTGGCTCGAAGGGCGAAAAAACCTCCGGGAAGGCGCGCGGGTCGTTATCGTCGAGGACGTTGTCACAAGCGGGGGTTCCTCCCTGAAGGCGATACGGCGCGCGGAAGAAGAGGGGATGACGGTGCTCGGCGTAGTGACGCTCGTGGATCGGGAAGAGGGGGGCCGGGAGAACATCGAGCAGGCAGGGTACTGGATGAAAGCGGTCTTCACCAAATCGGATATCATATCCTGACGTTAAGCGGTTGGGGTCTTCCTTCGTTCACTCAGGACGACTCCAACCGCCGATTTTCGGGTACATCTATCTACAACACTACGGAGGCGTCGACTGGATATCGTCGCCTCCTTGCATTTTATGCGTATAATCCGGCGACCATGAAAACGGCTGTATTGCTTTTTCTTCCCATTCCGAGGGTATCGTCATGAAACCATCCCTTGACAGCGTGCTCAACTTGTATGGAGACCTTCTTTCTTTCGTGGATCAATGGTTTGGGCGGTCCATGCGTTTTGCCGGGAAAAGTGTCGTCTGTGGGCAGGGTTGTTCGTCCTGCTGCCGAGGCCTTTTCGATATCACCCTGCTTGATGCCGTTTTCCTGAAAGAGGGATTTGACGCATTGCCGGCCGTGGTAAGACTTCCGGTTCTTGAGCAGGCGGAAAAACGATGCGCGGAACTCCGGTCCGTCTGGTCGGATTTTTACCCCCCCTATATCCTAAATGTCCGTTCCGAAGAAGAGTGGGATGTCCTGATGCCCGATGATGACGAGACTCCCTGCCCGTTGCTTGGGGAAGACGGGGGGTGCCTTGTTTACAGGTATCGCCCCATGACCTGCCGGTTGCATGGAATTCCCCTTATCGATACATCGGGCGAGGTGTTTCATGACGAGTGGTGTACGTTGAATTTTCCGAATGAAGATCCGTTGGTCCTGGAAGGGTTGAGATGGGAATTCAGGGAATGTTTCCAAGGGGAGTTAAAGCTTTTTCAAGTATTTACTGACATACTGTTAAATCAAAGGATACGGGAATTGGATACCTTTATACCTTCGGCGCTTCTGATGGATTACCGGGAATTTGATTGGAAGACCTGGTGGTGGAAGAATTGCGGACGGATTACAACCGCGGGTTCTCAAGAAAACCGCTGACCGGTTCATCCTTTCCCTCGATGAAAACCCTCCTTCCTTCAACACGAAGCTTTCCTTCCGCGAACAACTGGATGGCCGAGGGATAGACCTTGTGCTCTTCGGCAAGGATGCGCCGGGAAAGGGTGTCTTCCGTATCCGTATCGAGAACGGGAACCGCTGCCTGGGCGATTATCGGTCCGGTATCCGTGCCCGAATCAACGAAATGAACGGTACATCCCGCAATCTTGGCGCCATGGAGCAGGGCCTGACGCTGGGCGTGGTTTCCCGGAAAGGCCGGGAGCAGGGCAGGGTGGATATTGAGTATCGCCATGGGAAAGGCGTCGAGCATGACCTGGGAAACAATCCGGTTGAATCCGGCCAGTGCCACGAGTTGAACCCGGTGTTCTCTGAGGATCCGTACGACGGCCGCATCAAAGGACAGGCGGTCGGGATAGGAACGGTGATTGAGGTGGATAGCCGGGATTCCGTGCCTGTGTGCGCGTTCCAAGGCGTAGGCATCCTCGCGGTTGCTTATCACGCAGGCAACCGATGCATGAATTTTCCCCTGCTCGCTATGGTCGATGATGGATTGCAGGTTGGAACCGTTGCCGGAGACGAGCACGCCGACCCGAACCGGTTGCGTAGAATGTGCGGTGGAAATATGCGGAGTACCGGAATCAGACAAGCTCGACGCACTCCCCGCCCACATCGCATTTCGCTATTTCTCCGATGAGAAAGGCTTCTTCATTGAGGCCGGAGAGCCTGATGAGAATCTCTTCCGCTTCCTGCTCCGGAACGGCGAGCACCATGCCAATCCCGCAGTTGAAAGTGCGGACCATCTCCGTGTCCTCAATGGAACCACCCTGCTGGAGAATCGTGAAGACGTCGGGCATGGCCCAGGAACTTCTGTTGATGATCGCCTTGCAGCCATTGGGAAGGATTCTCGGGACATTTTCCAGGAGACCGCCGCCGGTAATGTGAGCAATGCCGCTGATGTGAAAATCGCGCATGAGGTTCAGTACGGTCTTCACGTAAATGCGGGTCGGCGTCAGAAGTTCGTCCGCGACGGTTCTGTCCAGCCCGGGGAGCACGGAGTTGATGCCGAGACCCATCATTTCGAAAAGGACTTTTCTGGCAAGCGAATAGCCGTTGCTGTGCAACCCGCTGGAGGCGATTCCGATCAATTTGTTCCCCACGGTGATGGATGAGCCGTCGATGATGTTGTCCCGTTCCACGACGCCCACGGCGAAGCCGGCAAGGTCATATTCGCCCTCACCGTAGAAACCGGGCATCTCCGCGGTCTCGCCGCCGATCAGGGCGCACCCGGCCTGGGAACATCCCTGCGCAATGCCTTTCACCACCTCGGCGGCCTTTTCAGGCACCAGTTTCCCCGTGGCAAGGTAATCCAGAAAGAAGAGGGGCTCGGCACCCTGCACGATTATATCGTTGACGCACATGGCGACCAGGTCTATTCCGACGGTGTCGTGGCGGTCGGCAAGAAAGGCGAGTTTCAGCTTCGTTCCCACTCCGTCGGTACCCGACACGAGCACCGGGTTCCGGTACTTTGACGCGTTGAGGGAAAAGAGACCTCCGAAGCCGCCGATATCGGCCATGACCTCGGGCCGGTAGGTAGCTTTTACCAGAGGCTTTATCAACTTCACGAAGCTGTTGCCTGAATCGATATCAACACCTGCATCCTTGTAGGTAACCTTGCCGCTGCTCACAAGCGCATCCTCCTGTCTGAAAAAACGAGACCCATTTTTACGGTATTGAGGCTGAAATGTCAAACCCAATCTGGGATTCTTCACCGGCAGTAATGAGTGCCACGTGTGCATCTAAGACAGACGGTACGCACGGGTGGACGAAAACCCGGATGCGTCATTCGAGATGCCGCCCGCTTCCCCTTGTAGGACGGCAAAAAACAGTTTACATCACGTGAGGTGTGTGGGTATCATTGCCCGCGACAATGGGAGGAACCCGTGGAAAAGATTGTTGTCCAGCCCATGACGGAAGCCGATCTGGAGGAAGTTCTCGCAATAGAAACGGTTTCTTTTCCATCCCCCTGGAGCCGTCAACACTTTATCGGTGAATTGTCGTCGCCCCTTTCGTTCCCTCTGGTTGCCCGAACAGCCGCCGGCGCAATTGCGGGGTATATCTGTTGTATGCTCGTCCTTGATGAGGGGTCCATTCTCAACGTGGCCGTGAGTCCCGTGTTCAGGGGCAGGGGGATAGGGAGGCTCCTTGCCGAAGCGGCGCTTGATAAATTACGGACACGGGGAGCGGCCTTCGTGGCCCTGGAGGTTCGGCCTACCAACCGGCCGGCGCTTTCCCTGTACGAGAGCCTCGGTTTTGTCGTCACAGGGAGGAGAAAGGCCTATTATGAAAACGGAGAAGATGCCGTGCTGATGGAATACGATATGAAGAGCCACGGTGGAAAAGAATATGCACTTTAAGTCAGTTGTAGTATCCAATCTGGAGATCTCACCCGGCTATCGCCGAATCCGGCTCACCGCGCCCCGCGGAATCATGGAGGCCAAACCGGGCCAGTTCGTCATGGTGAAGGTGCGTGACGGCGTAGACCCGCTCCTGCGGAGACCGTTCTGCATCTACGATGTGGGGACCTTCTCCCTGGAATATCCTGACACGCCCCGCCGCTACTACCTTGAAATTCTCTACAAGGTCGTGGGCAAGGGGACCTTAATTCTCAGTTATCTTCACGAAAGGGATTCCATCGATATCCTCGCGCCCCTGGGCAACGGTTTCACAATCGGAGAGCCGGAGGAAGAAAAACTCCTTGTGGGCGGAGGTTTCGGTCTTGCCCCCCTCTACTTCCTTGCCCGTCGACTGGTGAACGCATCTCCGGTGAAGGTATTCATCGGCGGGAGGAGAAAAGAAGACGTGCTGTGTGTTACGGAATTCGAGCAACTGGGCATCGATACCTACGTGGCGACCGATGACGGGACCCTCGGCGCCCGGGGGCTGGTCACCGAGGTGCTGGAAGAGCATCTGTCGCTGGAAGGGAAGCGCCGCGCGGTATTCGCCTGCGGTCCGGAGCCGATGCTGCGGGCCGTGGCAAGAATGTGCGCAAAGTACGGTATCCGGTGCCAGGTTTCCCTGGAGGCGACCATGGCGTGCGGGTTGGGAGCATGTCTCGGGTGCGTGGTCAAGGGAGCTTCCCATGACGAGAAAGCGCCGGATTACCGTTGCGTCTGCAAGGAAGGGCCGGTGTTCGACACGACGGAGCTGCTGTGGGATGATGAGGCGGGGAGCGAGGTGCGACCGTGAGAAAACCCGATCTTTCAGTGAACCTGGCCGGCATCACCTTGCGCAATCCGGTCATGACCGCTTCCGGCACCTTCGGCTATGGCGAGGAGTTTTCCGAGTATCTGGACCTGGAAAAAATCGGCGCAATCATCACCAAGGGTCTCTCACTCCGTCCCAGGGCAGGCAATCCCATGCCCCGCATCGTGGAAACTCCCGGTGGGATGCTGAACGCAATCGGACTGCAGAACGTGGGTATCGACGCATTCATCGAGAAAAAGGTTCCGTTTCTCCGCACCATTTCAACCCCGGTGATCGTCAACTTTTTCGGCAATACCGTGGAGGAATATGCCGACCTTGCGGCACGGTTGGACGCCGTTCCCGAGGTGGCCGGGGTGGAGGTGAATATCTCCTGTCCCAATGTCAAACACGGCGGCATCGTCTTCGGTACGGATCCGAAGGCGGCATCCTCGGTAGTCGGGGCGGTGCGTCGTGCAACGACCAAACCGCTTATCGTGAAGCTTTCGCCCAACGTAACGGATATCGTGGAGATGGCCCAGGCGTGCGCCGAAGCCGGAGCCGATGTCCTCTCACTTATCAACACGATTACCGGCATGGCAATAGATCTGAAGAGCAGGCGTCCGGCCCTCGCCAACGTGACCGGAGGGCTGTCAGGCCCGGCTGTCAAGCCCGTGGCTCTCCGCATGGTATGGCAGGTTTCCCGAGCAGTGAAGCTCCCAGTAATCGGCATCGGAGGGATCACAACGGCAACCGACGCCCTTGAGTTCCTGGTCGCCGGCGCAACCGCCGTGCAGGTGGGCACGGCCAACTTCATGGCGCCGGACGCGTCTCAACGGATAGCCGAGGATATGGAGCGGTACCTGCGGGAAAACGGTATCGCCGACGTCAAGGAATTGATCGGGTCGCTGCGGGTGTAAAACCAAACAGAATCAAAATATGGAAGAACCGGAACGGCGGGTGGTCTTGGCTCCCCGCCGTTCTCTTTGTCGCCTTTTCATGATGTTCACGATTGTTCACGCGGATCAGAATTCGCTATTCCTTCGGCAGGATGACCACTTTGATTTTCCCCTGCAGTTTTTCCTGAAATCTCTCGGCATCGGATGAAGAACCGACAATCGACCCGTAGTGCATGGGTATGGCAACCCGCGGATTGATTATGAGAGCTGCCTGAACAGCCTCATCGGCGGTCATGACATAGGTCCCGGAAACCGGGAGAAGAGCGATATCGGCTTTGATAGTCTGCATCCCCGGGATCAGGTCGGTATCGCCGGCAAGGTAGATCCTTTTGCCGTCCATTGTAATGACGTAGCCGACCCATCCCTTGTCCCGTGGGTGAAACTTTTTGTTGGTGTTGTAGGCCGGCACCGCTTCGATGGTAATTTTCCCAATGGTGATGGTGTCACCTGGACGGACGGTACGGATATTTCCCGTGAGCTTCCGTGCGCAGTCCGCCGTGGCGATGATTGTCGTGCCGGGGCCTTGGAGCTTCTTCACATCGTCCGGTGAACAGTGGTCGTAGTGTTCATGAGTAATCAGGATGATGTCCGCCGTGTCTTTCCTGCCGACGGAGAAAGGGTCCGTGTAGATCGTTGTCTCTCCGGTAATCTTGAATGTGTCATGCCCCAGCCAGTGGATGTTTCCCGTCATGTTCCTTCCCCCTTTCGTTCCGGCCTCGGCCGGCGGTTGAAACAAAAACATCAGAAATGGGATGGCGAGCAGTAAAAGAAAGCGTGCCATAGGGTGCCTCCTCGATGTTTGCTGCAGAAGCAGAGGGAAAGAAGGGAGTCTATTTCACCACCGCCCCGAATTCTACCCGACTCCCGCTCTTGCCTTCTCCGGTTGATTTGTAGATATCGCCGCTTTTCAAGAATACCCGTTCGTTTTCAACTTTTCCCCTTTCCACGAGAAACGCCCGCACCGTGTCGGCCCGATCCCTGGCCAACGCCTGGAATTCAGACTCACCCACGACCGTGTGGGTGAAGATGAGCTTCTCCATCTCGGCTGGAGGGAGTTCCTTCGCCATTCCGATAAGATTGCGTGGTTTCGAGAACTTCTCCTTCCGGTAGACCTCTTTCAGGTAGACGGGGTATTCATCCGTCGCAATTTCGGTGGACTCCGGTGTCTGGCCCGGCTGGTTGCTCCTTTCCTTGACCTTGGCAAGGAACTTTTCCGTTTGCATCTTTTTCTTCAAAAGTTCCTTTCGATAGCCTTCCGGATCCTTCTCCCTGTCCACGTATCCCGTTATCTCCACGTTCAGCCCCGGCCGGTCCTGGATGGCCTTGGCCAGATTCAGGAGTTTTTCCTGTTCGGCCTGGGACAGTCGCGCAGAGCCGGGAGAGAAAGTTACGCAGCTGAAGTCATCCTTGCCGCCGAACGCAGCCTGGAGGAGGGCAAAGGGGGATGTTGCCGCCTTGACGAGAAGGTTCTTCAGCACCGTGAACACAAGACCCCATACGCTGAATTTCGGGTCGTCCGTTCTGCCGGTGACCGGTAGATCCAGGTGGATTTCTCCCTTCCTGTCCTTCAGGAGAGCAACCGCCAGACGCACCGGGAGCCCTGTCGCCTTATCGCTTTCCACTTTCTTACCGAAGGTGAGTTGGTCGATAAATATCTTGTTTTCCGAAGAAAGCTTTTTGTTTTCGATGTGGTATTTCAGTTTGAGCGAGAGCTTGCCTTTGTCCACGGCATATCCCAGGTAGGTACCGGTATAGGGGGTTGCCGGAGTAAGTTCGATGTCGGAGAAGTCAATCGTCAGGTTGACGAAGAGATCCTTGCGGAGCGGGTTGATGGATCCGGTAATGGAGAGGGGTGAGTGGTTCTCCAGATTTCCCCGCAGATCCACGTCCGCGGAGCGGCTTTCGTCTGAGGAAAGCCCGCCTATCCTTCCCCCCAGGTTGTAGAAAGTGGTGGTGAAAGGAGCGGGGAGATGATGATCACTGAAAATCATCTTTCCCCCTTGAAGTGTGACCGTACCGATCCGGATGTTCGGCTTTGTTTTGGGAGCGGCGGTCGGCACGGTTTTCGTCGGCTGCGGCGGGTTGGAAGGAGTAACAGGTTTTTCTTCCATCAGGTTCTGAAGATTGAGGGTCCGGTCTTTATTGATGGTGATCCGCGAGAAGTAATTGGAGATAGAGACAGCACCGATAGTCAGGCTGAAAGGACTGATAACGCCCCGGACGGCATTCATCTGCAACCGTTCCCACTTGAGCAGGTCTTCATTGTTCTTCGTATCGAGGCAATAGAAGGAGCGGATGCCGACTGTGCCGCCGAAGGTTCCGTTCACGGAATTGCCGGGTTTCGACAGGTCGAAGTTCAAGCGTGAATCGAGCGCCCCTCCGGCAACGGAAACGGCTAGGTTGTCCGGAAGGTAGGCATCGAAATCACGGAGGGGAATCCTTTTCACGTCAACATTCCCCATGAGTTTAAAAGGGAAGGGGAGAACGGTTCCAACGGCTCCGACAGTTCCTTTTTTCCCGTAGCCGGATGTAAGCGTAAATGGGATTGCGCCGAACTTCGGGCCGGTTATTTCCTGAAATGCGAAACGCACTTTTTGAAACGGAAATACGGGGTTCGACTCTTTGCTGCGGTCGGTAAATGTGATGTTAATTCCTTCCCCTTCAATACGCTTTATACGGTAGGAGAAGGGAGTCGGAGACGAAATATTCTTTGCGCGGATCCGCTTTGCCACATTTTCGCGTCTAAAGAACCGTTCGTGTGATAACCGTCCTTCTATTTCCTTGGATAGGCGGACATTGCCTCCTGAAAGGGATAGCGACTCTATTTCCGCTTTCTTTTCCTTACGATTGAACGTGCCCCCGGTAACGGTAAGCTTGGCTATTTGTACGCCGTCCTTTTTGTCGAATTCAGCCCCGAGATCGTGTACGGCCAGGGAAAGGCCATCAAGCAACAGCCCCGTTTCTTTGGTAAAGGAAATACCGACCGCGGTGTCCAATCTGCCGGTAACAGGCGATGCAAGCTGGTCGGCAAGGTAGGGATAGAATCCTCCCAGATCGATTCCCTTTGCATCCAGTTGTGCCGTTATTGCCAGTGGTTCGATGGACAGCTCACCTTTCACCGCAACCGATTCTTCACGGGACGAGTGGAACGAGAGTTCCATTGGCGCCTTCTTGCCCGCTTCGGTAGAGAACCCTGTCAAGCTCAGATTGACTGAATCCAGGTCGGTCGCAAAACCACCCGGCGGCAAACGATCACGGAAATGGATCTTTCCTCCGCTGCTTCTGACCCGCGCAATCTTCACTACCGGAACCTGTTTTTTTGTTTTGTCTGGTTTTTCGGCTTTTTCAGGTGGCGATGCATCGCCGGTGAAGAGCTTTTTCCAAACCCATACACCCTTTTCGTCTCTCTCCGGATACACTTCGAGTCCCGTGGTTTCAAGGGAGGCAAGATCAAACTTTCGCCCCATGATATCGATGCGGTTGCTATGTACCGCTCCCATGCCCAGGGCAAGGATCGGCCCGCCACCCCGTGCCTTTACCAGCAGGCTGCTCAGAGTGAGGGCGCCTGATACCGATACCTCGGGTTTCGCCTTTGCCGAGATACGATAGGTGATCTCGGCTGTTGTCGTGAGCTTCCCGGACTCAACCGTGATGGGTATCGTAAAGGGAAGATACGCGGCATAGAAAGGGATGTCGGCGTCCCGAAGGGTTACGATGAATGAGGTTTCCGCGGCTTTCTCAAGGGGCCTGAGCCTGCCGCTTGCGTCGAATCGCGCGCCGTTTATGAGGGCGCTGAACCGCGGCGCCACGTGGATTTCCGACAGGTAGGGAATGTTGCTGATAAAGGGGACGGACAGGTTCATTCGCCTCACCGTATGGGCTGTCGGCATAGAGGCGGCTTGGTCCCGGAAGTCAACGGAACCGTTTCCAATCTCGATGTTGTTGATGGAGAAGAGCATTTCGCCTTCTTTTTCAGGCTTCTTCTCCTTGATGAGGTCGGAGAAATTGTAGGTATTCGGTGCGGTGCGAACCAGGTGAAGGGAAGGGGACATGACCTTGAGTTTCGAGATTATCAGCGCCCTTTTCGTGACGGATGCCGGGCTTATCTTAACGCGGGCGCTGCTGAACGAGACAAAGGTTGTCGGCTTGCCTTTTTCAGACAGGCGGAAGCCGGTCACCTCGGCGCTCAGGGTGAAGGGGTTCAGTGAAACGCGGGAGATGGAAGCCTTTCTTCCGGTCGCTTTTTCGATCTGCTCTTCCGTTATGTTCCTGATTATGCCGGGGAGAAGCAGAGTTATGAAAAGCAGAACGCCTGCCGTAACGGCGATAGTCCAGCGTACCGGTTTTCCGGGCATTTTCATGGAGGGCCTCCTCAGATGTATGAAGCGGCCGCCGGTTGCTCATCCGGCAATCGCTTGCGGTATTCAGTATAGGGCATTATCGGTGGTTTTCATTTTTCGGTCCGTCATAGACGGAATCATCGGTTGGCGTCTCGATGGGAGATGCAACAATATCACGACAGGCTCCATGCGTTCAACATGGAGTCAGGTGTGGCGGTGGGAACGTGTCACGGGCATATGCCGAAGGGAATGCCGAAGGGAAGGCGTGAAGGGGGGGCGCCCCTGTCCGGGGGCGCCGGTTGGTCGCGAGGCTGCCGGCTACTGTCCTTTGGCGACGGGATAGTCTGCTTCCATCCACCCCTTGATGCCGCCGGGGTGACGATAGACGTTCTTGTATCCCAGTTTGACCGCCCACATGGCACCGTTGTGGCTGCGGGTGCATTTAGTGAAACCGCAGTAGAATACGATCAGCCTCTTTTTGTCGGGACCGAGAAGCTTCAGCAGTTCCGCTTTGGTCTTGTCGTCCAGGGATTTCATCTCCGGGATGGGAAATTCCATTTGCTTTGCGCCGGGAATGTGGTTCTTTATATAGCTGTCCTGGTAGGGCATGGTATCGACGATAAGCATGTTCTTTTTTTCGTCAATCCATTTTTTCAACTCTTCCGTGGAAACGATTTTGTACCCCCCTCGTTCAACTTCACGGGCAAAGGTGACCGCGCTCTTCTCCGTTTCCAGTTCCTTTACTCCAAGTGCGAAAACGTTCGGTGCGACTGCCGCCAGAACAAACAGGACAATCGCGGAGAAAATTCCGGTTTTCATTCTTGTTTTCATGCGTGATTCCTCCTAAATGATATTTTTGATCTTCGGCCGGCCTCGGCCGTACGTACTTCGAAAAATACGAGAGACATATAAGTAGACGCAGACAGCAACCATCACGATATCACGGTAGAGTGCCTGCCGAAGGCTGTCCTGCCCTTTGATCTCTTCCGTTGAAAAGCATCCGCAGTCGATGTCCAGATCCTTCAGGATTCCATACCAGAGGATTCCTATAAAAGTGACGAGCATGCCGGTTATGGCGCTGAGCGCAGCGGGGAGATCGAAAATCAGACCGATACCGGCAAGCAATTCAAGTACCGGCAGACCGTAGGCGACCGGCGCGAGGAATTGATCGGGCACAAGGTTGTATTGGGAGACCATCCGGGCGAACCCTTTCACATCCATAACCTTAATCGTTCCCGAGTAGACGAATACCCCTCCGATAACGATTCTGAGAGAACGATACGCCCATAGATCCGCTGCTTTCAAATGAGACACGGCGACTTGGTTTATCCTCGCTTTATTCATTAGCATTCCGCAGAACAGGTCGCCAATCCTACCGGATTGCCGGAACATGTCAAATTGATAATATCGTATCGAGAGAGTAGTTATATTGATATTTTCGATAGCGTAGAGAGAAAGTGGGTAGGGCACGAGTATCAGTCTCCGCGCACATCCACGAATTGTTGAGTCCAGGTAGTGTCCATCCGGAAACTCCGGATGGACACTATTGTTTCCAATCCGGAAACCAGGTAAACAGGCTGGTTCGGTATTTGGCAAGCAAGCTTGTCCGTTTGACAGTGGTTTCGGCGTACTGAAGGAAAAAGACGAATGGTGTGAGTTCATAAAATATATAATATGAGTAGATTAGATATTCATTGCGTGGGTCTCAAGTTGAGCAATAACCGCGTGTTTTGATACCCGATGAAAAATGAATTGAACGTGTCTTTCCGGAAATCAATTGCCCGGTCTGGTGCCGAGGGTAAAGCGATCGGCAATGTTGACATGTAACTCATCATAGAGTAGAATCTTGAAAAAAATTACCTATCGCGTACCAATACATCCCAGGCAGCATGTCAGCGGTTCTGGGCGGCGATTCTGTTTCGGGTCGTCCATCGGTTATTTTTCAAAAGCATTCAATACGGATTGAGATCTTTGAGTTCGGCAATCAACGTAAGCGGGGCATATCCCAAAGGAGAGAGAGCATGACAGAGTACAGTGCGGCAAGTCCCCTGGCGGCGGGATACCAAGGTGTGAACAGGTATCATTCGGATCATCCGGAAAGAGGATCTGTACGAAGCAATCCTTTCATAGGTACATGCAGGGCAGTGAGGTCGACCATCGAACAATTCGAGGCTGCGCTTGATGCCGAGCATGAGGTTGCCATCAGCCTTGCGTCATTCGGTTCTTCGATTGAGTTCCGTGCGGATGAAATCAACATCTCCCCATCGAATCTCATCACTTTTCATGGAGTTACCGATTCGGGAGAGAGGGTTCACCTGGTTCAGCACGTATCGCAAGTGAGTCTCATGCTGAAAGCGGTCCGCAAATTGAACGATGTGCCCACGCGTGTTGTCTTCCAGTACGGCGCCGCCTGACAGGTAAAGGTTCTTCGCGGTTCGGGTGGTCCAACTCGTTCAACTGCCGTCACCATGCTCTGATGATACAAAAAGGCCTTTTTCCCTCGTGGAAAGAGGCCTTTTTGTATGATGCCCTTTTGGCTGTGAGCAGTAGGATGATCCGTGATGGACGGTTTTGTTTCCGGTTTCAGTGAAATTACTTCTTGTACAGCGCTTGACATACCCATGCGCTTCAAGGCAAACTACGCCTTGGTCGGTGTCCACATCGGTTCGGACGTGAGCGACGCCCCGGACACTCAGGTGGACGGGAAAATCCCCCGGATTCACGGGAGACTTTCATGAAACGAAGAATATGCCGTGAATGCGGCTCCGAGATGAGAAAGGACTTGACGCCCGACGGCCCGGGGTTTTTCTGCGTACACTGCGACAGTTACACCCATTACGAAGAATATGACATGGAACCGTTCTGCCCCGAATGCGGCGAAGTACTCCAATTCTGTGCCAAATGCGGCCAGGGATTCTTCTGCAATGGATGTAACAGACTCATATCCAGTAAAAAAATAGTCTGGAAAGAAAAGTAAAAGGCCGCCGGATGCGGCACTACGAAGGAGGAAGGCATGCGTTTGATTCTGTTGGGCCCGCCGGGCGCGGGTAAAGGTACCCAAGCTAATTACATCAAGGAAATATTCGGAATCCCGCAGATTTCCACCGGCGACATGTTGCGCGCCGCCGTGAAGGCCGGTACCGAATTAGGCATAGCCGCCAAGAAGATCATGGACGCGGGCGGCCTTGTATCCGACGACATCATCATCGGCCTGGTTAAAGACCGGATTAAGGAAGCTGACTGCGCCAACGGTTTTCTGTTCGATGGATTCCCGCGTACCATAGCGCAAGCCGACGCTCTGAAAGACGCCGGTGTGCCCATCGATTATGTCGTGGAAATTGACGTGGCCGACGAGGAAATCATCAAACGCATGTCGGGCCGCCGCGTGCATATGGCCTCCGGCCGCACCTACCATGTCGTGTTCAATCCCCCCAAGGTGGCGGGCAAGGACGATGAGACCGGTGAAGATCTGATCCAGCGCGACGACGACAGGGAAGAGACCGTCAGAAAACGCCTCGACGTCTACCACTCCCAGACCAAACCCCTGGTGAAATACTACTCGGACTGGGCTTCCAAGGGAGCGTCGGGGGCGCCCACCTATGTAAAAATCCCCGGCACCGGCAAGGTTGATGAAATCCGCGACGCTATTTTTGCCGCATTGAAATAAGCAGTCCATATAAATATGCGGAAATGTCATTCCTTCTCTCGGAGGGATGACATTTCCGTTTTCCCTTCGGAATTCCCGACAAATCCGCCGCTACTCCTCCTCACTCCTGTCACTCCCTTCTTTCATGAACAGGTAACCCGGCACCAGCAATACTGAACCTTTCATTACCACGGAAATACTCACCATTTTCGCGGTTCCGTACCGTCATTTCAGGGGTCTTTCATTTCGCCCAATGTGCGCTATGCTGATAAGTGAAACCATTCCAACTGCCCGACGGACGGTGAATCATGGTCTCTGAACAGAAAAATACGGAAGCCGTTCAGGGAAATCCGGGCGAGGTCGTGGTTGTCCGCGGCAGCGTCATCGACGTCCGCTTTTCCGGCCGGATTCCCCTTATCCATAACCGGCTCAAGGCGCCAGATTCCTCCGGGGTGCTGGTTGAGGTGCTGGCTCACCTGGACCATGAAACGGTACGCGGCATCGCGCTGACTCCCACCCAGGGATTGGCGCGCGGTTCCATCCTGATAGACACGGGCGAACCCTTCACCGTCCCGACCGGAAACTGTCTCCTTGGCAGGATGCTGAATGTCTTCGGCGAGACCATCGACGGGAGGGAAAAACCGGCCTGCGGAGAACAGCGCCCGGTACACCGGCGGCCGCCTGCCTTGACGGAACTGGTGACCTCGTCCGAGATCCTGGAAACCGGCATCAAAGTCATCGATGTGCTCTCCCCCCTGGAGCGGGGAGGGAAGGCCGGACTGTTCGGCGGCGCCGGGGTTGGCAAGACAGTGCTTATTACCGAGATGATACACAATATGGTGAGGGTGCACGAAGGGGTGAGTATCTTCTGCGGCATCGGCGAACGCTGCCGTGAGGCCGAAGAACTCTACCGGGAAATGGAGAAGAGCGGGGTGCTGGGCAAGACGGTCATGATCCTGAGTCAGATGAACGAACCGCCGGGCGCCCGTTTTCTTGTCGGCCATGCCGCCCTTACCATAGCGGAGTATTTTCGCGACGACCGGAAAAAGGACGTACTGCTTCTCATCGACAACATCTTCCGCTACATCCAGGCCGGTACCGAGGTCTCCGCATTGCTGGGACAGATTCCTTCGCGCGTGGGCTACCAGCCGACCCTGGGAACGGAACTGGCCCAGTTGGAGGAGCGCATCTGCACCACGTCCAACGGCGCCATTACCTCAATCCAGGCGGTGTACGTCCCTGCCGACGACTTTACCGACCCATCGGCCGTCCATACCTTTGCCCACCTTTCCGCATTGATCGTTCTCTCCCGCAGGAGGGCGGCCGAAGGGCTCTATCCGGCAGTGGACCCTCTTGAGTCCGGCTCCAAGATGCTTTCTCCCGGCATCGTCGGCGCACGACACTACGAGATCGCACGGGCGATCCGCAAGAACCTGGCGGAGTACAAGGAACTGAAGGATATCATCGCCATGCTCGGCATGGAAGAGCTGTCCGCCGCTGACCGGGCCGTGGTGCACCGCGCCCGGCGACTGGAGCGTTTCCTGACCCAGCCCTTTTTCACCACCGAGCAGTTCACCGGCCATGTCGGGAGGATGGTGCGGCTTCAGGACGCTCTGGACGGGTGCGAGCGGATTCTGAACGACGAGTTTTCCGCGTGGCCTGAAAGCGCGCTGTACATGATAGGCACGGTCGATGAGGCGCGAAAGCCATGAAACTCACAGTGCTGCTGCCTACGGGAGTTCTGGTGGATCAGGAAGTGACCAAGGTGACGGCCGAGGCCGAAAACGGTTCCTTTTGCCTGCTGCCCCGCCATATCGATTTCCTTGCCGCCCTTGTGCCGGGACTGCTTTCCTTCGAGAACGGGACAGGAGACGAGGAGTTTCTTGCGGTGGATGAGGGAATCCTGGTGAAGTGCGGCCCGGACGTCAAGGTATCCACACGGAACGCCGTTCGCGGTGTCCCGCTCGGGCAGTTGCGACAGGCGGTAAAGGAACGGTTCCACAGCCTTGATGAGCGGGAGCGGCAGGCCAGGGAGGTTCTGGCGAAACTTGAAGCCGACCTGGTGGTACGATTTGTCAGAATGGGAGAAAAGATTCGTGGATAATCCCGTACAGCAGGAGAGGACGGAAGCACCCGGCGAGATGGAAAAGACCATCGCCGCAAAAGAGGAAAGGCGTATCATCGCCCGCGGGGAAAAGGATCATAGTCTTCTGTTCGGCCTGAGCATCTTCGGCATCGTCGGCTGGTCGGTAGTGATTCCCACCCTGATCGGTATCGCGCTCGGAATCTGGCTCGACAGCCGGTGGCCGGGCCGGTTTTCCTGGACCCTTATGCTGCTCTTCGGCGGCCTGATTCTGGGGTGTCTGAACGCCTGGTACTGGGTCAGCCATGTTTCGAAGAATGAGTGAGGCATATCCCCCCTGACCCCCCTTTCGTGAAGGGGGGTAACAAATAACTTCCACTTTACGAATGGTGGAATGAGGGGGATTTCTAACGATATTCTATCGGAAACGGAGATTTCACTCATGAATTCATTAGCCATTGAACTTTCTATTGCCGCCTCCGCGGGATTGGCTCTCGGCCTGTTCTATTTCGGGGGATTGTGGCTCACGGTGCGGAAAATTTCGTGCAGCAGGAGGCCTGGCCTGCTCATGTTCGGCAGTTTCGTCATCAGGCTGCTGGTGACTCTGTGCGGATTTTACCTGGTGATGGACGGGAGTTTGGAGCGGGTTCTGGCATGCCTTGCCGGCTTTCTGGTGATGAGGTTCGTTCTGACCAGGTTCGTAAAGCGGGATGAAACGTCTTTGCCGCTTTCCGGCGAGTCGAGGTAGTGACATGGAACTGAGTCCCGACAGCACGATTCTGTGGCAGTGGGGGTCGGTGAGAATCAACGCCACCATTGTCTTTACGTGGATAGTCATGGCGGTCCTGTCCCTCGGTTCGTGGCTTGTGACCCGCGGACTGACAAATGAGGGAAAAATGTCCCGCCGCCGGAATCTCCTGGAGACGCTCGTGACCTTCCTGAATGACCAGATTCGCGCCACAAGCCGTCAGGAGCCGGGTCGGTTCCTCCCTTTTATCGGCACCCTGTTCCTGTTTATCGCCGTCTCCGACAGCCTGGAGATTATCCCCGGCTTCGAGCCGCCCACCGGCTCTCTCTCCACAACAGCGGCCCTGGCCATCTGTGTTTTTATCGCGGTTCCGTTTTACGGGGTTCTGCAAAAGGGGGTGCTCGGCTACCTGAAACACTATGTCAAGCCTTCGGTCTTCATGGCCCCGTTCGAGATCATCGGCGAGTTCTCGCGCACCCTTGCACTGGCGGTGCGGCTCTACGGAAACATCATGAGCGGCACAATCATCGTGGGGATACTGCTCAGCATCGCCCCCTTGTTTTTCCCCATTGTCATGCAGGCCCTCGGGCTCCTCATCGGGCTTATCCAGGCGTACATCTTCGCTGTTCTCGCCATGGTCTACATCGCTTCCGCAACCTCCGTGCAGAAACGGGCGGAAGAGGAAACAAACAAAGAAGGAAAGGGAGGCTCCTGAATATGAACAACATCGGGCTTATCGGGATGATTTCCATTATCGTGGCCGGGGGCACCATGGCCATCGGATCCATCGGACCGGCTCTCGGCGAGGCCCGGGCCGTGTCTCAGGCCCTGAGCGCCATTGCCCAGCAACCCGACGCCTCCGGCACCATCAGCCGTACCCTGTTCGTGGGCCTGGCCATGATCGAATCCATGGCCATTTACTGTTTCGTGGTGGCGCTGATCCTGGTTTTCGCCAACCCATTCTGGAAGTATGTCATCGAGCACCCGTGAGGATAGCAGATGGGACCTGACTGGTTTACGGTTATCGCCCAGATAATCAACTTTCTGATACTCGTCGCCCTCTTGAAGCGTTTTCTCTACGGCCCCATCGTCCGGGCCATGGATCGGCGAGAGGAGGAGATTTCCGCCCGGCTTGATACCGCGGCGCGAAAAATCGGCGAGGCCGAACAGGAGCGGGAACGGTACGAGTCTCTTACGCGGGAGTTTTCGGAAGCCAGGGAGGAGATGCGCGCCAAGGCACGGGAGGAATCGGAGGCGCTGCGAAGGGAGCTTCTGGAAAAGGCGCGGGAAGAGGTTGACAGGAGCCGCACGCAATGGCGGGAATCGTTTCGCGGTGAACGGGAATCCTTTTTCCGGTCGCTGCGCCGCCATGTCTGCGAGGAGGTCTGCGCGGTAGCTCGGAAGGTCGTAACGGAGATGGCGGACTCGTCCCTTGAGGAGAGGATGGCCGCATGCCTGGAACGGCGGATTCGCGGTCTGGGAAACGAGGAGCGTGAGGAATTGGCGGGATATTTCCGTGCATCGAGTCGGGAGATTGTCGTAAAGAGTGCCTTTGAGTTGAGTACGGAGGGGCGGACGGCTCTGGTCAGGGTACTGAACAGCCTGACGGGCGCTGCCGCTCTTCGTTTCGAAGTGGAGCCTTCACTGATATGCGGTATCGAGATTCTTGCCGGGGGCAGATCCCTGGCGTGGAACCTGGAGGATTATCTCGGAAGCCTGGAGGAGAGGCTGGTTGAGGCTGTGGGAAAAGGTGCCGGTGAGGGAATGGAATCTCCTACGGAAGCGGGGCGGTATGAAAGCTGATGCCATACTAAACGAGTCGTCGCGGGTTTTTTCCGAGGTTCTGGGCGAACTGCATGCCGAAGTACGGCTTCAGGACGCGGGAACGCTTATCTACCTGAACGGCGGCATTGCCAGGCTGTCCGGTCTGCCGGGCGTACAGTCCAACGAACTGGTCCGCTTTCCCGGCGGGGTTTTCGGCATCGCCTTCAATCTCGACCCGGATGAAGTGGGGGTTATCATGCTGGGCACGAGCGACTCCCTTCAGGTCGGGTGCACGGTGCGGCGTACCGGGCGGGTATTGGATGCCCCGGTTGGCGAAGAACTGCTGGGCCGCGTGATCGATTTCCTCGGAAACCCGCTGGACAACCTCGGACCGCTGCATGCGTCCCAACGGGTTCCCGTGGAGCGGGAGGCGCCCGCCATCATGCACCGCGCACCGGTAACCGTGCCGCTGCAGACCGGGATAAAGGTGGTTGACGCTCTCATTCCCATCGGACGCGGACAGCGGCAACTTATCATCGGAGACCGCCAGTCCGGAAAGACGGCCCTCATCCTTGACACGATCATCAACCAGAAAGGAAAGGGGATCGTCTGCATCTACTGCGCGGTAGGCCAACAGGGCGCTTCCGTGGCCAAACTGGTGGACGATCTGGCCAGGCATGACGCCATGGGGCACTGCATCGTGGTAGTGGCGGACGGTTCCGACTCCGCGGGACTCCAGTACGTAACCCCCTATGCGGCCACCACCATGGGCGAATTTTTCATGGAACAGGGCCGCGACGTCCTCATCATCTATGACGACCTGACACGGCATGCGCGCGCCTACCGCGAACTTTCCCTGCTGCTGCGGCGGCCTCCCGGCCGCGAGGCGTTTCCGGGGGACATATTCTATATCCATTCCCGGCTCCTGGAGCGCTCGACTCACCTGGATGCGGAGCACGGCGGAGGTTCCCTGACAGCCCTGCCGGTCATAGAGACCGAGGCCCAAAACCTGTCCGCCTATATCCCCACCAATCTTATTTCCATCACCGACGGGCAGATCTACCTGTCGCCCGACCTGTTCCAGAAGGGGGTTCTCCCGGCCGTGGATGTGGGCAAATCGGTATCCCGTGTGGGGGGGAAGACCCAGCTTCCGGCATACCGTTCCGTTGCGGGTGATCTGAGGCTCTCCTATGCCCAGTTCGAGGAGATGGAAGCTTTTTCCCGCTTCAGCTCCCGTCTCGACGAGTCGGCGCGCCGCATCCTGGAGCGGGGTCGCCGGGTGCGGGAGACCCTCAAACAGAGCCAGTACGACCCCATGCCGGTGGGCGAGCAGGTGGCCGTGCTTGTGGCCGTTACCGGCGGAGTCTTTGATGACCTGCCGCCGGAACGGGTAGTCGACGCGGAGAAACATGTGCGGCGAGCCATGAGGGAATCGCTTCCAGACCTTTGCCGGCGTATCGAAGAGGGACGGGAACTGGCTGTGAGTGAACGGGAAGCGATCGTGGCGGCAATCATTCCGCTACCCGATTCTCTGCGGGAAAGCGAAGGCAATGCCGACCACTGAAACCATCAAATCGCGCATTGTGACGGTGGAGCTTCTCCAGTCCGTGGTCAGAACCATGAAGACCCTTGCCGCGGTGAGCATCCGTCGTCAGGAAAAGGCAATCCAGACGCTTGCCGAGTATTCCCGGACCATCGAGATGGGCCTGGTGATTTTGCTGCGTCAAGGCGCCGGTGAAAGTATCGAACAAGCTGCGGGAACGGACGGCAGACTCGGCGCCGTTATTCTCGGGTCGGACCAGGGGCTGTGCGGACGATTTAACGAACAGGCCGTCTCCTTCAGCCGGGAACGGTTGCGGGAGCTGGAGCCGGACGATTCGCGGCGACACATCCTATGTATCGGCGGACGCGCCCGCACTCACCTTGTGGAATCGGGCGAGAGGGTGGATGCCGTGCACCCCGCGCCGGTATCGGTGACGGGAATCCTTTCCGCGGTGAATTCCATCCTGGTTACGATGGATGAATGGAAATCGCACCAGCGAGTCGACAGGGTGGTCGTCTGCTACAACAGGCTCCTGTTCGGAACCGTCTGCGCCCCCCAACTCCTGCGTCTGATTCCCTTTGACCGGGAACGGTTGCTGGAGCTGTCCGTCCGGCCGTGGCCGGGCCCGACCATTCCCTTGTTCACCATGGAGCGCGGCCGTCTTTTTTCCCTTCTCATCCGCCATTCCCTGTTTGCCTCCCTGTATCTGACACTCGCGGAATCCATGGCAGCCGAGAACGCCAGCCGTCTCGCGTCCATGCAGGCGGCGGAAAAAAACATCGGGGAGAGGCTGGATGAACTGAACCTCCAGTTCCGCGACCTGCGTCAGGGCGCCATTACCGAGGAACTGCTCGATATCGTGGCAGGATTCGAGGCGATGACCTCGGGTCGTTCGGCATGAGGCTATTGCACCACCCGAGTAGAATGGGTTGAGTGGGCATTGATTCAGTGGTGAAGCAGGCGCCTTGGGATCGGAAGGAACAAGAGGAATAAACCTATGATATCTCAATCCTCGGATACGGTAACGGATATCCCGCCACGCCGTCCCTGGCCCAGCAGGCTTTTTGTTGAAACAACCACGCGCTGCAATCTCCGGTGCCGCATGTGCGTGAAAGAAACCTGGAACCGGGCGTTAATGGAAGGGGCTATGGCCGACGAAACCTTTGCCGCGTTGGAGGAGGCGTTTCCCCACCTGGAAGCCCTCGTCCTCAACGGTGTCGGCGAGCCGTTGCTGGATCCGCGCCTTGAAAGGTTCATCCGGAGAGCCAAGGAGCTGATGCCTCCCGGAAGTTGGGTGGGTTTCCAGAGCAACGGCATGATGCTGGACGAGAAGAGGGCCGTTTCTCTCCTGAATGCCGGGCTCGACCGGATCTGCATTTCCGCCGATGCCCTCAATCCCGAAACGTTCCGCGAAATACGCAGGGGAGGGGAGGAACAGGGCGTGGAACGGGCGTTCTCGGCACTCCATGACGCGAAAGTTTCCTGTGGAAGGCCGGATCTGGAAATCGGGCTCGAATTCGTGCTCATGCGGGACAACACCAGGGAGCTGCCGGACCTCCTGCGTCGGGCAACTGCTCTGGGGGCGTCTTTCGCCATCGTCACCCATGTGCTTCCCTACGTGGAAAGCAGCGTCCCCCTGACCGCCTTCGATTCCAATATGGACGGTGCGGTCGAACTCTTCACCGAATGGAGAGAAAAGGCCGTTTCCGAAGGTCTTGAAATCGGTGACTATTTCAAGGTGCTCTGGAAATACATGCGCACCCCGAACGAAGCGGATCTGGCCGGGTTTCTCGCTGAATTGGCCGACATCTTCTCCGCGGCCGGCGGCAGGGAAGCCGTTCTCGGTACCATCGGCTCAAGCCTTCCGACCAAGCAGATTACCATCAAGGATTTTATCGAAACGGAAGAGCAGCTTGGACAGCTGTTCGGCGCCGACCCCGGATGGAAGGCAGCGCTGGAAGCGCTTTTCGAGGCCCTTGAAGATATTGGTGCGGGGGGCGGTTCCCGCGTCGAGAGGGCCGGGTTTTTCGTGCGATCCTGGAAGGAAGGTTCGAGGGGAGAAGAGGGCAACCTGGCCGATTACCTGACGGCAATCTGGAAATATTCGCGAACTCCCCGCGAACAGCGCCTCTTCGATCTGGTGGAGGAGATGAAGGCGGAGGCCCGTTCACGGGACATCTCCCTGCACCTGAAGAACCTCATGGAGCGCGACGAGGAGTGGGCCGCCGAACTGGAACGGGTCTTTTCGGAGGCCCGAACGGTTGCCGAAGAAACCGGGCTCGCACTCACTCTACCCGGAACCGCGTCCGACAGCCGCCGCAGGTGCGGGTTCGTGGAAGGAGGAGGGGCCTTTGTTTCATGGAACGGTAACGTGCACCCCTGCTATTTTCTCTGGCATCAGTACGGCTGCCATTTTTTCGGCCGCAAGAAATTCGTGAACGCGAAATCCTTCGGAAACGCACATGAACGGAGTATTCTCGAAATCTGGAACAGCCCGGAGTTCCGGAACTTCAGGGATGAAGTGCTGGCATACGACTTTCCCTATTGCTCCAACTGCAATGTCGTGCCGTGCCAGTATCTTACGGCAGAGGAGTTCGAGCAGGACTGTTACGGCAACACCGTTCCCTGCGGCGACTGCTTCTGGTGCATGGGGATGTTCAATTGTCTTCGCTAGTTCATTCGAGGTGTTTCCGGTGGTTGCCGTTTCCCGTTATCAGCCTTGGGAGGATTGACCTATGCATCTCTACCAGCACATCAACGTACTGGACGCGCGGGCGCCGTGGCAGACATTTTTCAACGCATGGCTGGAAACGGATCGCGGTCCGACACGAAACATAGAGGTCAATGAACAATGGTCCATGGATCGTATCTGCCGTAGGATTCTTCAAAGCAGCGAGCAACTGGCGGCTTCATGCCGGCATACCGGGTTGGGCGTGTTGAGGCTTGTCTGCCATGGAAACGCGGGTATCGTCCAATTGGGAAGCGGCTTTAGCGAGGCGACAATCGGGAGTTTCCGGCTTCTGCGGGGTCATTTCGCGGGCCGATATCAGAGAATCGAGGTCCTCGCATGCGGAGTCCTGAGCAGTACGGAGGTTTCGAGAGAGCGTCCGGAAGGCACTGTTGACCTGAATTCCGCGGGGCATGCGCTCATGTGGACGCTGGCGGACGCCGCACAGGTCCTCGTAATAGCGGCGTACAACCTCCAACTCCACTACCCCAACGGAAGCATGGCCTACGAAGGACCGGTCCGGCATTTCAGGCCGCGTACGTCTCCGTAGCGGAAGTGCGAAAAACAACGTTTTGCCTGTTCTTACGCCGGCAAGCAGGGACATGGGATGACCGCGACGCCGGCTTCAACCCTGTTTCTTCCCTTCTGTTTCGCCTCATACAGGTTCATATCAGCATGTTTCAACAACTCTTCCAGACCGATATCATCCGGCAGGCAGTCATGTCCCGCAACACCGACACTGATGGTGATCCGTATGGAACGACCTGATCCGAGGGCGACCGGTGTTTCCTCGATACTTCGACGAAGCGACTCGGCCACGGTGAATGCGCTCCGGGGAGGGGTTTCCGGGAGGATTACGGCGAATTCCTCGCCCCCATACCGTGCCAGAAGGTCGGTGATTCGCAACTTGTTCCGCATCGTTCCGGCCACATGCCTGATGACGCCGTCGCCCTCCGGATGACCGTACCGATCATTGATCTGCTTGAAATGGTCGATGTCGATCATGAGCACGCTGATGGGGTGGTCGTGCCGACGGCAGAGCTCCACCACAACCGGTGCCGATTCAACGAAATGGGACCGGTTGGTGATCCCGGTGAGCCCGTCGGTTTTCGCCTGCGTCTCGATGTGCCGGCGATACAGAAAGAGTCGTCGGTACAGTTTGTCCAGGGAAAGGTTGCCGAAGACGGCGATACAGCAGGTCGGCCAGATCAGGGCATTGTAGAGGGCAAGATTGAAGCGGGGAGCCACCCCGAAGAGTACCATCAGATTGGGAATAATCGCGATAGACAGGTTCAGAAGAAGGCTTTCGACAAAATTGAACGAGAGTCCGGCAAATGCCGACAACATGAACCAGTACATGAAGCCCGCGAAACCGTAGAGCAGCCCGCCGTTCAGCAGTGTCAGATGGTAGAGAAAGGCCGTCTCGATGGAAATCACGACAAGGCCCAGCAACCAGGGCAGGAATGAACGGCGAATTCCCATGAAAATGGCCGCGGGATAGATGCTCATGAACAGGCACATGAGAAACCTTGTGTGGATCACATCCAGCGCATGCGCCGGGTCAAGGGTCCAGTCCCACACCCAGAGACCGGCGATGAGAAACACCGAGGCGATTGCGACGCTGGTGACGACGCTCCGCGAGTCATCGAACTTGAAGTTGAGGAAGGCTTCTTCAGACACCGGATCGAACCTGTCGATGATGAAACCGTTCCGAAGTATTCCCGCCAGCTTGCGTATCACATCGTTGCCTTTCGAGTCCCGGTGGTGGCTGCCGTTTTCGGAGGTCGTATACACGTTGATAGCACAATCGAAGAAGCATTGTCCATATCGGAGAATGTGGGTAATTGTGAAAAAACCGATTGAAGTTCATTGAATACGCACGATCGTTCTGGTATTTTTCTTACCGTACAAGTGACGACTCATTTGCTGGCCGGTTAATGTATATTTGTATTGCTGTCACCAGACACATTGCCCACACTCTATAGCTTCAGGTAATACCCATGGGAGGATCAGCAATGGGCACGATCGCATTGGTTACCGGCGCGTCCCGGGGCATCGGACGCGAAATTGCCCTCCGACTTGCCGTCGGCGGCGCGGTTGTCATCGTTAATTATTCGAAATCCGGGGAAATGGCGGAGCGCGTCGTTGCCGATATAAGGCGTCAGGGCGGGAGCGCCCATGCCTTCCGCGCCGATGCTACCGATGAAGGTGCGGTCGCGAGGATGTTCTCCATTATCGCGGACGATTTCCCCCATCTGGACTATCTTGTGAATAACGCGGGAATCGATATTCCGCAACCGATTGAATCCTATGACATCGACGCCTGGCGGCGCATTATCGACGTGAATGTGACGGGGAAATTTCTGACGACCAAGCACGCGCTTCCCCTTCTCAAGAAAGCGCCGAAAGCGAGTGTCGTCAATATCGCTTCGCGCCTTGCGTGGAAGCCCCTGGCCGAGGCCGGCGCATACTGTTGCGCAGCGGCAGCCGTTGTGATGCTTACAAAGTGCGCTGCGCTGGAACTTGCCCCCTACGGGATTCGGGTCAACGCCGTGTGCCCCGGCTTTACCCGGACACCGCTCACCGAGGGGATATACCCGGACGAGGAGGTCTGGACCCGGGCAGTCGAGGCAAACCCGCTGAAACGGGTAGGTCATCCGAGAGATGCGGCCCAGGCTGTACTGTACCTTCTTTCGGAGGAGGCGGACTATATCAACGGTACCCACCTGATTGTCGACGGTGGAAGCCTGCTCAAGTAGGTCAGGGAAATTCCTTATGCCCAAGCAGGAAATGTGTTGATCGACAGAAAGAATCCATGATGGTTCGCAGCGTCCCGTGGTGGACGCACATTGCAGTTATCGAAGAGAAAGGATGCCTTTCCGTGAAAACCCAGAAACATATCTATATTTTCTCCAACTCCACCGGTGAGACGGCGGAAAGGGTCATCAGGGCGACACTTGCCCAATTTGACGAGCCGTACGTCAAGGTTCACCGCAAGAGTTATCTGAAGACCCTGGACGATATCAGGAGCGCCATGGAGGATGTGGCGAAGCGCCCCGGCCTCATCGTGTTCACCATCATGCACCAGGCCCATGTGGCCGAGTTGAATGCCGAAGCGGAGCGGCGCGGGCTGGAAGCATTCGACGTCATTACGCCGATTATTGAAAAAATGCAGGAATTTTTGGGGGTTCCGGTACGGCGGAGACCGGGGGTCATTTACAAGGTTGATGAAGAGTACATAAAGCGCCTGGAGGCGGTGAACTTCACGGTGAAGCACGACGACGGCCAGAGCACGCAGGACCTGGGCGAGGCCGACATCGTCCTGGTGGGCGTTTCACGCACGTCCAAGACACCGCTGTCCATGTATCTTGCCGGAAAAGGGTACAAGGTGGCCAACATCCCCCTGGTGGAAAGCCTCCCTCCTCCACGACAACTCTTCGAGATAGAGCAGGACCGAATAATCGGGCTTACCGTGGATGTCCAGCAACTGATCAATATCCGCACCTCCCGCATGCGGAACATGAAACAATTCGGCAGAACCTCCTATAACGAATACGACACCGTAGAATCCGAACTCGTCTTTGCAAAACGCCTCTATCGGAGCAATCCGAAATGGATGGTTGTGGACATGACCAACAAGGCCATCGAGGAGGCAGCGGCGGAAATCATGAAAAAGTTCCAATAACAGGCAATCCCGCTCGGCCGAAATTGTCCATCCGGGCCGCATGCGTCGGCGAGATTAGTCGTCGAAAACAGGGGACATCCCATCCATTGCGGCAAGCCGCGCTATCAGGTCCGCGACCCGTGAACTGTATCCCCACTCATTGTCGTACCAGGCGATTACCTTTACGAAGGTTCCGTCGATGACCTGCGTCAGGAGCGAGTCGAAAATGCTCGAATGGTAGTTGCCGACAATATCGGTCGAGACGATTGGATCCGTCTGGTACTGCAGGATCCCCTTCAGATCACTTTCCGCGGCCGCACGCACCGCTTCATTGATCTGCTCCACGGTACCTGTCCGTTCCAGTTCCAGGGTCAGATCAACGACACTCCCGTCGGTCACCGGTACCCTGAGAGCCAGGCCGTCCAGTTTTCCATCCAGTTCCGGAATGACCCTGCCGATGGCTCGCGCGGCACCGGTAGAGGTGGGAATGATGTTTATTGACGCATGACGCGAACGCCGGAAATCCGCATGGGGCGTATCCACGAGGCGCTGGTCCGAGGTGAAGGCATGCACCGTGTTCATGAGCCCGCGCTTGATGCCGAAGGTGCGATGCAGCACCAGCGCCGGCGGCGCGGCGCAATTGGTGGTGCAGCTTGCATTGCTGATAATCGTCGCGTCCCTGGTGAGCACATGATCGTTGACGCCGAGCACGATGGTGCTCTCCAGGTAGTCCTTGGTGGGGACAGTCACAATTACCCTGCGCGCCCCCGCCTTCAGATGTGTTTTCAGGTCGTCCAGCTTGCGGAACTTCCCGGTGCTCTCGATAACGTAATCCACTTCCAGTTCCTTCCACGGCAGTTTCGCCGGGTCCTTCTCCCCGAGCACCAGAAATGGGTCATTATCTATTTTCATGGAGTTTCCTTCGATGCCGACGCTTCCCGGATAGATTCCGTGGACGCTGTCGTACTTGAAGGAATAGGCAAGCTGGTCCGGCGCGCTCAAATCGTTGACGGCAACGACATTGAAATGCTTGCGCAACTTCGCGATCCTCGTAACCGTCCGCCCGATACGACCGAAACCATTAATTGCGATACGTGGGACATTCATGGGGTACCTCCTGTCGGCAGTCTGGAAAAAACACCGAAGCAATAGTGTTGCCGTTTCCGCGAATGCGCCGCATCCCGGCGCCTCTATCCTCGGCGCAGTTCGATAATTTCCATGCGGTGGTTCGCCTCCGGTCGTTTCGTCGACGGACCTTCCGTGAGAATGACGAGATCACCCGCAAGCCCGTTTACCGTTACCCATTGCTGCGCATAGGAGTTCCAGTCCTCCGGATGATCCGCCTCATGGATGGGAAAAACACCTGAGGTGAATTGAAGCTGTTGACAGGTCGCCTCCTGGGAGCTGACCGCGGCGATCCACACCGGGAGGCGGAACGAGGCGATCCTCCTGGCGGTTGAACCGCTGCGCGTCGGGACGAAAACCGCCGCGGGAGTCACGTATTCGAGACTCGTCTCAACACCCAGCGCGGTAAGGTGGGCAGGCCGGATCTTTCCCTTCAGCTCAACCCCTTTGAACATTTCATTGACCGTGAGGGCCGATCGATGGGGCTCGATGGCGGCCGCAATCTTCGCGAGCATGGCCGTCGATTCCACCGGAAAGCTTCCCATCGCCGACTCCGCCGAGAGCATGACGCAATCGGTGCCGTCCAGGATTGCGTTGGCCACGTCCGTTGCTTCCGCCCGTGTGGGACGGCTGTTTCCGGTCATGGATTCGAGCATCTGGGTCGCGGTTATTACCGGTTTGCTTCGCATGTTGGCGAGCCGCATCAGGCGTTTCTGGATGACCGGGATCTCTTCGATAGGCGCCTCGACCCCGAGGTCGCCGCGGGCGATCATGATGCCGTCCGCGGCATCGATGATCTCATCGATATGGCTCAGGGCAGTGGACCGTTCGATCTTGGCGATTATGAAGGGATGATATCCGATGTCGGCAGCCGCGGAGCGGACGGCCTCGATGTCGGCGGCCCGGTTCACGAAGGACTGGCTGACTGCGTCAACGCCGTTTTCCAGGGCGAACGTCATGCAAGCGTGATCGTGCTCGGTGAAGGCGCTGATTCCCAGGTCGGCGCCCGGCAGGTTGAGCCCCTTGCGCGAGCGCAGTTCTCCCCCGACGATGACGCGGCACCGGACATCGTTTCCTTCAACGGCAACGGCCTCAAGCTGGATAAGTCCGTCATTCAGGAAAAGGGTGTCGCCGGGATGCACGGCTTTCGTCAGGTTGGAAAAAGTCACGGATACCCGGCTGGAGTCTCCCACGATATCATCGGTGGTGAGGGTGAAAGAATCGCCGGGGCGAAGCTCAATCGGCTCCGGTTCCAGTTTCCCGATACGCATTTTCGGCCCCGGAAGGTCGGCCAGTATCGCCAGCCTCCTTCCGGTTGAGGCCGCCGCGGCCCGAAGATTCCCTATGACGCGCGCATGACCGGAAAAGTCGCCGTGGGAGAAATTGAGCCGCGCCACGTTCATGCCGGCAAGGAGCATTCGTTCCATTGTTTCCCGACTCTCGGAAGCCGGACCGATGGTGCAGACGATCTTGGTCTTGTTTGGTGCGAGACTCATGAGTATCCTCCAGAGCCGTATCGTCCCCTTCTTTCGTCGGGCCATGTCCTACGGCGTGATGACATCAAAGCGTGCGCGGTTCGTCGGTCGTTCCGGTCAGTCTGGCGCAGAGAAATACGAACGAGTATGGCTGTACGACGTAGCCCGACCCGGCAATCGTCGTTGCATCCTTCCACGACCGGACATCATCCGGCGATTCCAGGAATGTATCCATCATCCTGCGCCATCCGGATGTAGTATGCGGCGGAGCAGGGGGGAGCTGGAATTCAAGGGCCTCGTGATAGGCGTTGAACATCAGGTGATACATGAGGTGTTCGTCGTGGCTCCATGTGGTCACCGCTATGCTGTGGGAATCATCGTTCCAGTCCGGCCGGCGCAGCCGAACGCCGTGCCATTCGATGCGGGCGCGACGCAATAACTGATTGAGGCTCACGACCGTTGTCTCCGTCGACAATTCCCAGTGCAACCGCCTGCGGATAAGATGCCGGCAAAATCGAAAGACATCCCGGTGCTTTTCGGGCAGTGTCCAGTCGAACCAGTTCACTTCGTTGTCCTGGCAATAGGCATTGTTGTTTCCCATCTGGGTGCGGCGCACCTCGTCGCCCATGAGCAGCATCGGAGCTCCCAGGGAAATCAGCGTGATTGCCAGAAAGTTTTTTACCTGACGGTTGCGGATGTGCTCGATGTCCCCGTCGTCACTGGGTCCTTCGACGCCGCAGTTCCAGCTCAGGTTGTCTCCGTATCCGTCCCGGTTATCCTCGCCGTTTTTTTCGTTGTGCTTGACGTTATAGGACACCAGGTCGTTCAGGGTGAATCCGTCATGGCAGGTGACGAAGTTTATGCTCTGTTCCGGCTCACGCTCCTCGTGCCCGTAAATGTCGGGACTGCCGAGGAGCCTGGTGGCGAAATTCCGGACCGAACCGTTGTCGCCACGCAGGAAGCGCCGCACATCGTCCCTGAATTTTCCGTTCCACTCCTTCCAGCTGTCGCCGATAAAGCTGCCCACCTGGTAAAGCCCGGCAGCGTCCCATGCCTCGGCAATCAGCTTAATCCCTGCCAGGACCGGGTCCGAGTCGATGTCCCAGAGGATCGGCGGATTCGCCATGGGGCAGCCGCTCTCATCCCGGGACAGGATGGACGCCAGGTCGAAGCGGAAGCCGTCCACATGCATGACTTCAACCCAGTAGTGGAGACAGTCGACAATCATTCTCCTGACGATGGGATTGTTCGCGTTGAGGGTGTTGCCGGTGCCGGTGAAGTTCGCATAGGTTGCGCCGCCATCGTTCAGTATGTAATAGACACCGTTTTCCAGGCCCTTGAAGGAAAGGGTCGGCCCTCGGTGATCTCCTTCCGCGGTGTGGTTGAAAACCACATCCAGGATAACCTCGATACCCTCGCGATGGAGGGCCTTGACCATGTCGCGGAATTCGTCGAGGGCGCCGAGGGGATCTCCGCGGGAACTGTACGCGTGATGGGGGGCGAAGAACGAGACCGGGCTGTATCCCCAGTAATTGACCAGTCCTTCGGGGCAGTCCTGCCAGTCAAATTGAAAGACGGGAAGAAGTTCGAGTGCGGTTACGCCCAATTCCTTCAGATACGGGATCTTTTCGATAAGGCCCGCAAAGGTGCCGCGCTTTTCAGGGGACACGCCGGAATTCGGGTTTTTGGTAAAACCACCCACGTGCATTTCATAGATGACGCTCCGGGAAAAAGGGCGTTTCAAGGGGGTATCCCCCTCCCAGTCGTAGGCGCGGGGATCAACGACAACGCTCTTCATCGCTGTGGAAATATTCTCCCCCATGCCGCACGCTGCGCTCCTGCTGTATCCGTCCGGCACGGCGACGGCCTTTCCGTAGGGATCGAGCAGAATCTTGCCGGGATCGAACAAAAGCCCCTTGCCGGGCATATACGGGCCATGGGCCCGGTACGCGTAGATCTGGCCGGGCTTCAGGCCGGGGACGAAAACATGCCAGTAGTTGCCGGTCCTGTTGTGGTTCGGGTTCAGGGTGATGACCCAATAAGGGTGAGCGGAGTCGGCATTGTCAAACAGCAGGAGTTCCATGACAGTGCAGTTCTTGGAATAGACACTGAAATTCACTCCGTCACAGAGAATGGTCGCCCCAAGGGGATGGCTCTTGCCGTATCGCATCTGATGCGGTCCATTCCGCTCGTTCCCGTTCGGGCAGCCCGGGTCCGGGAGGTCTCCGTCAGGCCGCGTGGTTCGGGCTGTGTCGAACGATGCAGTCTCTTCGTGTATCATCAATTCACCGGTTTAACCTTCCATATCTTTGTGCAGTACTCCCTGATTGAGCGGTCGGAAGAAAATTTCCCCATGCGCGCCGTGTTCAGGATAGACATGCGCGCCCATGACTCCTGGTCGCGGAAAGCGGCCGCAACCCGTTCCTGGCAGTCCACATACGACTGGTAGTCCGCGAGGAGCAGATAGGGGTCGTGGTGCAGCAGGGAATCCACAAGCGGAGCGAAGAGGTTCGTGTCTCCATGGGAGAAGTGGCCGGAAGCGATGAGGTCGATGGCCTCTCGGAGCGATGGGTTCGATTCATAGTAGTACCTCGGGGCATATCCGTGAGCCATCAGATCCCGCGCCTCTTCGGATTTCAGTCCGAAAAGGAAGAAGTTTTCCGCACCCACCTCCCGGCGAATTTCGAGATTGGCGCCATCCAGGGTGCCGATGGTTAGCGCCCCGTTCATGGAAAACTTCATGTTGCCGGTTCCGGATGCTTCCTTGCCCGCCAAAGAAATCTGCTCGGACAGGTCGGCTGCCGGATAGACCCTCTGGCCCGTCTTCACATTGAAGTCGGGGAGGAAAACCACGCGCAGAAAACTCCGTGCAATCGGATCCGTGTTGACCACTTCGCCGATTGAGGTGATGAGCTTGATGATGAGTTTTGCCATCCTGTAGCCGGGCGCCGCTTTTCCGCCGAAGAGGAAGGTCCTGGGAACCGGCTGGGAAGTGGGATTCCTTTTGAGCCCGGCATAGAGGGCCACGATATGGAGGACATTCAGGTGCTGCCGTTTGTACTCATGGATGCGTTTCACCTGTACGTCGAAGAGAGAATTCGTATCCACGTTCACACCCGTGCGTTGGGCGATAAGGGTCGCAAGGTCGTTCTTATTGTCATGCTTGACACGACGCCATTCACCGCGGAACGAGGGGTCTTCGGCAAAAGGTTCAAGTCTCTTCAATTCGTCCAGGTCGCGGATCCACCCATCGCCGATGGCGCCGCAGATGAGCTCGCAGAGCCTCCGGTTGCTGAGCGCCAGCCAGCGCCGGGGAGTGACGCCGTTCGTGACATTATGAAACTTCTTCGGGTCGAGCTCTGAAAAGTCGCGCAGCAGTTCCTGTTTGAGAAGCCGCGAGTGCAGCTCGGCCACGCCGTTGACGGCATGGCTGCCGATGCAGGCGAGATGGGCCATGCGCACGTATCGTTCCCCGGTTTCGTCGATGATGGACAGACGGGCGATTCGCTGGTCGTCGCCGGGATAGATGGCTCGTACCTGGTCGAGGAAACGCTGGTTGATCTCGTAGATTATTTCCAGGTGGCGGGGCAGTATCTTGCCGAAGAGATCCAGCGGCCATTTTTCCAGGGCCTCGGGCAGAAGCGTGTGGTTTGTGTAGCCGAAGGTTTTCCGCGTCAGGTTCCAGGCATCCTCCCAGCCGACCGTGTGTTCATCCACCAGCAGCCTCATCAACTCCGCCACGGCTATCGCCGGATGGGTATCGTTCAGTTGGACGGCATACAAATCGGCAAAGTAGGAGAGCGGCGCGCCTACCATGCGGCAGAAATGAAGCATGTCCTGCAGGGAGCAGGTGACGAAAAAGTACTGTTGCATGAGGCGCAGGCTCTTGCCGATGGATGTTTCGTCGTTGGGGTAGAGTACCTTGGTGAGCGTCTCCGATTTGACCTTTTCCTCCACGGCGGCGTAGTAGTCGCCAAGGTTGAAATCCTGGAAATCGAAAGATTCCACGGCTTCGGCCGACCAGAGGCGGAGGGTGTTGCACATGTCCCCGTTGTACCCGAGGATAGGCGTGTCGTAGGGTATTCCGCGGACAACGCCCGCCGGGACCCATCGAACGCGCAGTCTCCCTTCTTCGTCACGGCACTGTTCCGTATATCCGCCGAACTTCACCTCGCGCGCCAGTTCCGGGCGGCGAATTTCCCACGGATTGCCCGGTCCGAGCCATTTGTCGGTGATCTCCACCTGCCAGCCGTCCCTGATATCCTGATCGAAGATGCCGAATTCGTAGCGTATTCCATATCCCATGGCCGGCACACCGACAGTGGTGAGAGAATCGAGAAAGCAGGACGCAAGGCGGCCGAGTCCCCCGTTGCCCAGCCCCGGCTCTTCCTCCCGGCTGATGAGATCCTCCAGGGAGAAGCCTATCTGCGCCAGAGCCTGTTCGGTCTGCCGGTAGATGCCGAGGTTGAGGAGGTTGTTGCCCAGATGGGGACCGGGAAGAAACTCGGCTGAAAGATAACTCACAATTTTGAGAGGTCTCTTTCTGCCGATGTCGCGCATCTTCTCCAGGCCCTCAATCCAGCGGTCGAGGAGCCTGTCACGGACCGTGTAGGCAAGGGCCTGGTAGAGATCGTTGGGGGAGGCGAGGGCGGGAATGCGGCCCCGCGTGTAGTAGAGATTGTCGAGGAAGGCCTGGGAAATCTCATCGGGAGAGGAACCCGTGCGTATATCTTTGCGCTGTGACACCTTGCATCCTCCTTTGTCGGGGATTCGCGGAAACCCGAAGGCATCATGCTTTGTTTCTTCGGGATGCGTGGACACAATAAGGCAGGACTTATCCTTGATTCGGCAGTTGGAGGCATCCTTCGTTCGCTCCGATTGCCCTCTTTCTGCTGCTCTAAGCTCATTTCGCTACAGCCGATAAACTCACCCTTCGGGTTCGGACAGTATCGGCTGTGGCCGCTCCATTTCGCTAAGAGCAGCAACGAAATACGACAGAGTCGCTCTCTACGGATACCTCCAACTGCCGTTTTTAGGCTTATTGTTCCATAGTAAGGTAAAAAGGAGGCCAGTCAATAGAAGAGACGTGCGACGCGACTATTTTTGTTTATATGAAGACGTGGTATAAGAAAAGCGATTCCGTGCCGGAATGTTCAAAGATGGTACTTCAAAACGAAGTCAGCGGATGATAGAGGTTCCGACGTGTCGCGTGTCGGGGCATGCCTGCTGACGGAAGGATCGTGAAATGCCCTGGGCCCAGATCTATTCACCCGTTGCCGATAATCCGGCTGTCTCCGCACTGATTGCCGCGCTCCCTCTCGCCGTCATATTCGTCTGTCTCGCCCTTTTCAAGATGAAGGCGCACCTGGCCGGGCTTCTTGCCCTTGCTTCCGCACTGGGGATCGCCGTAACCGTATGGGAAATGCCGGCCGGGCTGGCCGGGCTCGCAGCGTTGCAGGGCGCGGCTTTCGGTTTTTTTCCCGTCAGTTGCATCGTTGCCGCCACGATTCTTCTCTACAACATCACGGTGCAATCCGGGCACTTCGAGGTGCTACGAGCTTCTCTTGCCGGGCTGACAACGGATCGGAGGCTCCAGGCGCTTCTTATTGCCTTCTGTTTCGGGGCATTCATCGAGGGATCGGCCGGGTTCGGCACGCCGGTGGCAATCGCCGGAGCAACCCTTGTCGGTCTCGGTTTCCGGCCTTTCTACGCGGCCGGCGTCTGTCTCATCGCGAACACTGCGCCGGTAGCCTTCGGCGCTATCGGGATTCCTCTCGTTTCGTTGGCGGGGGTGATGGGGTACGACGACGCCGGTCTCATGAAGCTTTCCACCATGGTAGGGCGACAGCTTCCCTTCATTTCCATGTTCATCCCCGGCTATATCGTCTTCATCATGTCCGGTTGGAGGGGGACGCGGGAGGTATTGCCGGCTGTCCTCGTGTGCGGTGCGACTTTTGCCCTTTTCCAGTGGGCCGCGGCGAGCTACCTCGGTCCGTATCTTCCCGATATTATCGCATCGCTTGCTTCCATTGTCGCCCTTGTCGCTCTGCTCAGGTTCTGGCGCCCGAAAAGCGTCTGGACGTTCGAACATGATTCACAATCGGGCGCGGAGGAACGGCTTGAATATTCGGCACGGGAGATTGCCCTTGCCTGGGCGCCCTATCTGGCCCTGACACTTCTGGTTCTCGTCTGGGGGCTTCCGGTTGTCAAGGGGATGCTCGACCGCATGACACTGGGTATTGCCGTTCCTCTTCTCCATAACGGCATCCTGAAAACCGTCGGTGGTGCGCCGATTCCGATTCCCGCCGTATTCAGGCTGAACCTTCTCTCCGCTCCGGCAACCGCTATTCTGATTGCCTCCGTCATCTCCGCCGGTATCTGCGGTATCGGATTTTCCGGTTTTTTCCGTGCAGTCGGCAAAACCCTACATGCCTTGAGGTTTCCCTTTCTGACCATTTCCGCGGTCCTTGCCCTGGCGTACGTCATGAACGCGGCCGGAATGACGGCGGCCTTGGGCCTGGTGTTTACAAGGACCGGCATGCTGTTTCCGTTTCTCGCCCCTTTTCTCGGCTGGCTCGGTGTATTCCTGACCGGATCGGATACCTCCAGTAATGTGCTGTTCGGTGGAATGCAAAAGATAGCCGCGGAGCAGTTGGGCATAGACCCGCTCCTGACCGGGGCCGCCAACTCAAGTGGCGGAGTGATGGGGAAGATGATCTCTCCCCAGTCCATAGCTGTCGCAACAGCCGCAACCGGGCTCGTGGGAGAGGAAGGGAACCTGTTTCTCTTCACACTGCGCCATTCCCTGTTTCTTACCACCCTTATCGGGGCGCTCGTCTTTCTTCAGGCATACGTCTTTCCCTGTATGATTCCGTAGAGGTCGGGATACGGATTTTTTTCAGTCCCAAGAGATGACCTGAAACTGGACATTCGCAGGTACGCCGGTATACTTAAGCCCATGCTAATGCAAAGAGGGGGGCGAGAATATGCTGGTGCGGGTAATTTACAAGGATCAGACCGCGGGGGTGGTTGAAAGACACCTCCTGGACGGTCTTATCAAAAAGGGCAGGGTAGTCGCGTATCACAGGGAAGACAGGTGGATATCAGTTGAAAACGGGACATTTGCAAGCGAGTGTGCCGTTTCCGCCGCGCGTTCTGATTTCGTTGAGCCGGACAGGCGTGATGTCGGTTGATCTTGTTGAACGTTTGATGATTCTCTCTTTTTCCCTCATGATGACGATCCTCGGTTTTTCCTCCGAATGTTTCCTTCCCATCCCAACCGGATAACCGGCGCCGCGGCGACCTTCGTAAGACACGGCCGGGTTAATCTTCAGCGGTCAAAACTTGCATGGTGCAATTAAAAATGATAGCTTCAGCCGAGGGGGAAGAATGAAATACCTTCGGGAAGGCATTCATATTTTTGTTCGGAGATTCGGGTTTCTCTACTCGTCCTGTTGCGAGGCCGGTTGCGGAGAACATGTCTCGCCGACGCAGAGCCATATCCTGTTCGAAATACGGAGAATGGGGCGTCCTTCCATGCAGCAGGTGGCGGAAGAGTTGGGGGTTGATAGTACGACATTCAGCCGCCAGGTAAAGTCGTTGACCGAAAAAGGCCTCACTGTGCGGCGTGTTTCTCAAGAGGACCGCAGGGTCAACCTTCTGGAACTCACCGATGAGGGAGTATGCATGCTGGAAAGGATCGACCTTCAGATGAACGAAAAAATGGAACAGGTTTTTTCGGACATGACGGATTTCGAGCGGGATTGCGTGTGTCGTTCTCTTGAACTTATCTCCGGAGTGATGGAGAAGACGGGTAGTGTCGGACCGCAAAAATCGCGGCATGCACCCGAAAAAATCCGGATATGAATACGGACATGAGTAAATCGGAAAGTATGAAAAACAGAAACGGCGAAACTTCGCCTTGCTGTTGTACCGAGGTCGAGCCACACGTGGAAAGGCCTCCTTGTTGCGGTCCCCCCGCCACGGTTGGGGGCGGAGAAATTGACGAAACGGTCCCCGGTTTTCTCGGGTGGCTTTCCACAACGACGGGCAGAGTCCCGCGCATTTCATCGGAACTCACCATCAACGACCGGTTCAGCGCATGGAAGCTTCGCTGGGGAATAGGGCGCATGAGCGCCGTACTCCCGCCGGGCCTGTACGCGCTCGGAACGCCGGAGGGGCAAGATCCGGTGGTTGTCACCGCCAATTACACAATGAGCTACGATCTGGTGAGACATGCGCTGGCGGGGCGCAATCTCTGGCTCCTGGTTCTGGAAACGTTCGGCGTCAACGTCTGGTGCGCTGCCGGCAAAGGCGCCTTCGGTACGGAAGAACTTGTCCGGAGGATTGAAAAAACAGGTCTGTCGCAGGTGGTCGACCATCGGCTGCTGTTGCTGCCTATCCTCGGGGCTACCGGGATTGAGGCCTGCAAAGTAGAGGCCCGCAGCGGGTTCCGGGTGCGGTATGCGACCATCAGGGTGGACGACCTCCCCGAGTACCTGGATAACGGCATGGTTACGACAACCGCCATGAGAGAGATGACCTTCTTCATGCGGGAACGGCTCGCGCTTGTACCGGTGGAACTGGTCATGTCTCTGAAAAAACTCGCGGCGGTAAGCGTGCTGCTCTTTCTCGTGCCGGCCTTGATGGGTGACCCGGGCGCCGGAGCCGGGGCAGTACTTGCCTTTCTCGGAGCTGCGTTGGGCGGCATTGTTGTTGTTCCGCTTCTCCTGCCCTGGCTTCCCTGCCGGGCTTTTTCCGTCAAAGGCGCTGTGGTTGGCCTCGTAATGGTTGCAGCGTGGTATCTGTCGGGAATCTCCCGTGACGCAACCGTTTATGCAAATGTTGCCGCATTCGTTGCCCTTCCGGCGGTGAGTGCTTTTCATGCGCTCAATTTCACCGGCTGTACGCCGTTCACATCGCGTTCCGGGGTTAAAAAAGAGATGCGTATCGCTCTCCCTGTTATGGGGTGCGCAGTCCTTGCCGGTATCGTTCTGCTGCTTATCGGACTGATTCCGAGGCAGTAAGGGGGAAAGATATGAAGGGTTTCAGGTATCTGGAGAATGTCGCCACCCTGCGGTTCACCAGTGACAGATGCACGGGGTGCGGCAGGTGCGTTGAGGTCTGTCCCCATCAGGTCTTCGAACCGGCCGGTGAAATCGTGGCAGTCGTGGATCGTGATGCCTGTATGGAATGCGGCGCTTGCAGGATGAACTGCCCGCATGACGCCATCCAGGTCGATGCGGGTGTCGGGTGCGCCTCGGGGTTATTGCATGAGTGGTTGAGGGAACGGAATCTCTCTTCGTCCGACAGGAGTTGCTGTTCGTGATGCAACACGCAAGAATATCGGAATGAGATTACGCTGAAACGCGGCTTCTTGCGGCTTTGTTTCAGTTCTTCGATTGTGCGGTAGAACGCTGCGGCTCCGAAAGATACCTCGGGTTCTTTCCGATAATTTCCACAACCGGACCGTCTTCCAGAAGTTCCAGTTCACCGCTGTCGGAATCTTCATAGACACTCTCACCCACGGCCCAGTCATAGAGTCTCTTTGCGTCCGTAAGGACAGGTCTGTCCGGGAACATGAAGATACGTTTCTGCATTTCTTCGTCATAGACGCCCACACAGCCGTGGGAAGCGGGACGGCCCGGCAGGTCCCGGGCATGTATCCAGTAAGCGACATTGTCGGCGCCCACATGAAAGCGGATGGCATAATCCATGGGATATTGCGCCGACTGGTCTTCCACCTTGTAGAGGGAAGAGGTGTGGTTTTTGTGGCGCGCATCGGCGCGGAAGACCCCCGTCGGGGTTTCGTACCCGTCCTTGCCGGTGGCGGCGGGAATGGAGAACTTCAGGACGCCGTATTCGTAGGCGCCGAGCCATTGCTCCTCCATGTCAATCAAGATGTACCTGTCGTATTGACGAGCCGGTTCGTAGGTCCGGGGGAGGGGGGAATAGTCCCTGATATCGTCCATGTTTTTCGGGGACTTGATAGTCATTCCGGGATAAACGTGACGCCGGTCGATTCGGTTGAATCGCGCAACATACACCCAGTCATCACCATAGAGCGACTCCAGAGTGTCCTCCGGGCGTATGAAAACAGGCTTCCAGGCAATTGAGCGCGTACTTGGGTAATCTACACGGCACAGATTCTCCTTCGCCTGATCATGGGGAGAGGCGGCAGGGAGATCCGTGGCAACCGGATCATGGACAACGATGGCCGTCAACAGAACCACGGGAACAAGAAACTTGAGAATGTGAGTCATTGGTGGATGCCCCGGAAAGTGCGTGGGAATGCAAAACAGGTTTCAGATCAACGCAAAAGGGGCCTCAGCCCCTTTTTTTCTATGCGTAGCATTATTTTTGTTCAGGGTCAAGGAAAGACTCTTTCATTAACTGGATGAACTCTCCCGGTATGCTGGTATACTGATTCTTCAAATACTGGATAGTGTGTACATCCGGAGTTTCCTGATGGAAACAGATACGGTGAAAGGAGCGCGGTGATGAGCGACGCCGGCATGAGAAAAAGCGGAAACGAAAATATACGGAGCCTCGACACATTGGACAAGAGCGCCTTGCCTCCGGACGGAGGGCCGGGTTTCAACCGGTTGATTTTCGCAAAGAGCCCCTATCTGCTTCAGCACGCGGAAAATCCGGTGGACTGGTACCCCTGGTGCGAGGAGGCCTTTGATAAGGCACGGCGTGAAGATAAACCCATATTTCTCTCCATCGGCTATGCCACCTGCCACTGGTGCCATGTCATGGAGCGGGAATCCTTCGAGGACCATGAGGTTGCGGCGGTACTCAACGACAAATTCGTTGCCGTAAAGGTCGACCGCGAAGAGCGTCCCGACATCGATGACCAGTACATGACCGTCGCCCAGATGTTGACCGGAAGCGGTGGCTGGCCCCTGACTATCCTCATGACCTCTGAAAAGCAGCCTTTTTTTGCCGCCACCTATATCCCGAAAACGGAGAAAATGGGCATGCCGGGGATTGTCGAGATTCTGAACAAAATAGATGATTTCTGGCGTAATAATCGTCCCGCCGTACTCGAGAACTGCTCGCAGGTCCTGAGCGGGCTCACCCGGGCAGCCGCTCCGTCCGCCGGCTCCTTGCAGGGCGATTCGGTTGTCGATGGTGTGTTCCGATCTTTGAAGATGTCCTTCGACGGCATCCGGGGAGGCTTCGGAGAGGCGCCGAAATTTCCGTTTCCCCTCAATATTTCCTTCCTTCTCAGGTACTGGAAGAGGACAGGAGCGACCGTCGCGCGCGATATGGCGGAGTTTACACTTGCCAGAATCCGTCAAGGAGGGATTTTCGATCAGATAGGCTACGGTCTGCACCGTTATTCCGTGGATTCCCAGTGGCTGGTCCCCCATTTCGAAAAGATGCTCTATGACCAGGCCATGATGGCCCATGCCTGCCTTGACGCCTTTCAGGCAACCGGGAAAACCCGGTACGCGACAATGGCGGAAGAAATATTCAGCTTTGTGTCGCGGGATATGGCATCACCGGAGGGCGGTTTCTATTCGGCGTGGGATGCGGACACGAACGGGTCGGAGGGTGAGTTTTACACCTGGACCCCGGAGGAGATGGAAAGAGTCCTGGGTGAAGAAGACGGCGCCTTGGCGTGCCGCTTTTTCGGTGTCACGAGTGATGGAAATTTCGAGGGGAGATCTATCCTGAATATTCAATCTTCAACGGAGTTATTTGCCGAAATTTCAGGAATATCCATTGACGTTCTTCATGCCAAAATTGAAGAATGGAAGAGGTCTCTCCTCTCCGCACGGGACACAAGACTTCGCCCGCTGCGCGACGAGAAGATCCTGACCGGTTGGAACGGGCTGATGATTTCCGCTTTTGCGAAGGGGTATGCGGTTACGGGAAACGTCAGATTCCGTGAAGCTGCCGATGCCGCATTGTCGTTTATCCGGAACAATATGAGAAGGGAAGATGGTCGTCTGCTGCGCGGCTGGTACCAAGGAGGGGCGTCAATCCCCGCCTTTCTTGAAGATTACGCATTTCTGATGTGGGGCCTGACTGAACTCTACGAGGCGACACTCGGGGCGGAATACCTGAATGAGGCGCGCAGTTGCTCTCTGGAAATGATCCGACTTTTCAGCGACGGGGATGAGTATGGTCTGTTCGATACCGCTTCCGATGCCGAGAATCTGCTGGTTCGTAAAAAAGGGTGGCATGACGGCGTCACTCCGTCGGGAAACGCCGTGGCCGCCATGTGCCTCATCCGGTTGGGAAAGATTGCCCGCGATACCAGGTGCCTGGAAGAAGGGAAAGGCATTCTCCGTGCCTTCATGGGGAGTATTGCCCGGCAGCCCATGGCCGGTCTCCATTTCCTCGCCGCCCTTGATTACCTGAGCGGAGAGGAAATGGAGGTTACCTTTTCGGGAGATATGGGGTCTCCTGAGGCAACGGAAATGCTTCGCGCCGTTCGCAGGCGCTATATGCCGGGCCTGGTGCTTCGCCTGTCAGGGGAAAAAGGCGAGAGTCCTGAAGATCCCGGCAAGCCCTTCGTTCAAATTTGCGCCGCCGGCGCCTGCCGCCTGCCGGTTCTCAGCGTACGTGACCTGGAGTCGCTGCTGGACGAAATTGTCTGAAATCCGTACCATTTTTATCCGAGCTGTGGTACATACCCCTGAAGCACTGGCTGAGGGGTATGTATGACGGAGAAGAGACATATAGCGAGGGCCGCCGGTGTCCTTGGAGCAGCAACCATCCTCTCCCGCATCATGGGAATGGTGCGGGACATGGTGCAATCGCGCCTGTTCGGAGCGGGGTATGCGACGGATGCCTTTATCGCCGCCTTTCAGATCCCCAACATGCTGCGTCGCTTTTTCGCCGAGGGCGCCCTGACCTCGGCGTTCGTTCCCACCTTTTCCGAATGGTATACCAACAAGGGGGAGGACGAGGCCCGGGAGTTGGCCAATATCTGCTTTTCCCTGTTGACGGTCGTGATGTCGATCGTCACTCTCGTCGGAGTCGTCTTCTCACCCTTCATCGTTTCCCTGATGTTTCCCGGATTCCGGGCCGAGCCGCACAAGCTTGAATTGACGGTCTTCCTGAACCGGCTGATGTTTCCCTATATCTTCTTCATCAGCCTGGTGGCCCTGTGCATGGGAATCCTGAATACGGTGCGCCACTTCTTTACCCCGGCGATCTCCACCGTGTTTCTGAACCTCTCCATGATCCTCTGCGCCGTCCTGCTGCACGGATGCTTTTCCGTTCCCATAACCGCCCTTGCCGTCGGCGTGCTCCTGGGAGGGCTTCTCCAGCTGCTCCTGCAGATTCCGGTACTCTATCGCAAAGGATTTCCCCTTCGACTCCGCTTTGTTCCGGGGCATCCGGCCGTCAGAAGAATGGCGCTTCTCATGGGACCTTCCGTATTCGGCGTAGGGGTCTACTACCTGAACATCACGGTCAGCGCCATCCTGGCATCGTTTCTTCCCCAGGGGAGCGTCTCGTATCTGTACTATGCCCAGCGCCTGTTCGAGTTCCCCCAGGGGATCTTCACCGTATCCGTCGCCCAGGCGGTCCTCCCGTCCATGAGCAGGCAGGCGGCTGAGGGAGACCTGTCGGGGCTGAAGGATTCCCTGGCCTTCGGCCTGCGGCTGACCCTGTTCATCACCATCCCTGCAATGGCGGGACTCCTGGTCTGCTCTACACCCATATTCTCCCTTCTCTTCATGGGCGGCGCGTTCGATTACGGGAAGGTGGCAAACTCGGCCGAGGCTCTCTTTTATTACGCGTTCGGTTTATCGTTCGTCGCGCTGGTACGGGTGCTCGTTCCCGCCTTTTATGCTCTGAAGGATACCAGGACCCCTGTCGTTACCGCTTTTGTCGCGTTTCTGCTGAATGTCGGGTTCAGCCTGGCGCTTATGGGTCCTCTGCTCCATGGCGGCCTGGCATTGGCGACTACTTTGTCCGCCCTCTGCAATATGGCGCTCCTCCTGTGGCTTCTCAGAAAGAAGATCGGGTCTTTCGGCGGCAGGCGAATCACTCTGGAAGGCTGCAAGACTCTTCTGGCCTCCCTGCCCATGGCATGTGTCGTTGCCTGGGGAGTGCATCTCATCGACTGGTCACGGCCTGGAGAAAAGATTCTGAAGGGCGGGACTCTCTTCTCTTCCATCGCCTGCGGTATCGGGGTCTTTTTCCTGTGCGCCCATCTGCTTCGCTGTGAGGAAACGGGACAGGCGCTGAACATGGTCCGCAGAAAGTTCAGGAGAGGGGAGAAGGGGTGATCTCTTCATGTACGGAATATGCTGTTGAAGTCATAAAATGCCCTGTTTTCCACCAGTTATTCACAGCTTTATACCGTGGAGTATCCTTTTAATGAATAACTCTCCCGGGGAAGCGCGTAACTATGCAAAATAGCTGAAGGAGGTTGTAAGTAATCGAAATAATTAGCTATATTGTTGTGAGTAAAAAGTAGGCAAATCGCAAAAAAACCTTGAACATATTCGCAAACGCACGTTTTCAACACCCTTGTACACAGATTGTCCACAGTTTGTGTGGAAAATTCGATACCATCCCGAAACCGCGTGATTTTTTTCGTGATACATCCTGTCACCGGCTGTTTTCATTCTGCCGTTACATCATGTTCCTTCCTTTTTGCCTCTTCCCACAGGCTGTCCATTTCTTCCAGCGAAGACTCCCTCAACGACTTTCCACGAGCATGGAGGGACTCTTCCACGTGGGAAAAACGGCTTGTAAAGCGGGCGATGGTTTTGCGCAGGGCATCCTCGGGATTCAATGAAAGGAATCTGCCGAGATTCACAATGGCGAACAACAAATCTCCCAGTTCCGCTTCCATCCGTTCCTGGTCTCCCGTGAACAGGGTCTCCTCCAGCTCCTTCAATTCCTCCAGAACCTTTGCGAATACGGGGTCGATATGGTCCCAGTCAAAGCCGACCCGTGCTGCCTTTTCGCTAATCTTCTGCGCGCGGAGAAGGGCGGGGAGGTGTGACGGAACACCGGACAGGGCGGAACGCCGCTCCTCGCCTTTCTCTGATTTCTTGATCCGCTCCCAGTTGTCCACGAGTTGATCAATGTCGTGTACCCGCAGGTCGCCGAACACGTGTGGATGGCGTCGGATCAACTTGTCGCAAAGAACCTGGAGCACGTCCTCCATGGTAAACTCACCTTTTTCTTCGGCAATGGCGGAATGAAAGACCGCCTGCAGCAGGAGATCCCCCAGTTCTTCCTTCAACATTTCCGGAGACCCTGAATCAATAGCCTCCATAACTTCATAGGTTTCCTCAAGAAGATATCTCTTCAGGCTCTCATGTGTCTGCTCGGCGTCCCACGGGCATCCGCCCGGTGCGCGCAGCCTTCTCATCAGTTCAAGGAGACGGCTGAAGCCGTCGCTTTCGGTTTTCATGCATGCGGCCTTTCATCTGAATTTTGATGGGTTATTTAATCCTTCGAGAGAGAAAATGTCAATGTTGGGGAACCCGGCCACATCCCATATGGATGCGTGAACAAAAGAAAAAGGCCCTCGCGCGGGCCTTTTTCTCGGATTTGTCTTTGTTCCGTGAAAGCTATTTCACCTGTTCTTCCGGGTAGGCGTCAATGCTGTGGATTGCCAGGTCGGGTCCCATGAATTCCTGTTCCCTGTCAAGGCGAATCCCTATGGTCTTTGCCAGGAGGTAGTAGACAAGGAAGCTGCTCGCCAGAGCGAAGGCAACCGCCACCAGACTTCCCGCCAGTTGGGAAACGAAGGATACGCCCCCCATGCCCCCCAGTTCCTTGTAGCCGAATATGCCCGCCGCTATCCCGCCCCATGTGCCGCAGATACCGTGCAGGGGCCAGACACCGAGAACGTCGTCAATGTGCAGCTTTTCCTGCTCAACCTTGAAGCCGTACACGAAGATCAGTGAAGCGATCCCCCCGGTAAGAAATGCGGCAAGGGGGTGCATCAGGTCGCTTCCGGCACAGATGGCGATGAGACCGGCGAGTGCTCCGTTATGGATGAAGCCGGGGTCGTTCTTTCCCGCGACCAGTGCGAACAGGACCCCTCCAACCATTGCGAGCAGAGAGTTTACCGCCACGAGCCCTGAGATGGCCTGGATCTGGCCTGCGCTCATGACATTGAAGCCGAACCAGCCAACGGCGAGTATCCAGGAGCCGAGAGCCAGGAAGGGGATATTGCTGACGGGTATCGGATTGGATCTCCCTTTTACGAAACGCCCGGTTCTCGCGCCGAGAATCAGAACAGCAGGGAGGGCAATCCATCCTCCCAGGGAGTGAACTACCACGGATCCTGCGTAGTCATGAAATTCCGCGCCCCCGATATTCTTTATAACGTCCTGAAGCAGGGATTTGTTCTGCCCCCAGACAAGGGATTCGAACAAGGGATAGCAGAATGCCACGAAGATTCCGCCGGCTATCAACTGAGGCCAGAATTTCGCCCGTTCCGCTATTCCGCCGGAAATAATGGCGGGGATGCACGCGGCAAAGCACAGGAGAAAGAAGTAGTGGACAAGGTCGTATCCCTGCACCTTGGCCATCAGGTCCTGAGCTGGGTGGAGGAAGGAGATGCCGTATGCCAGGGGAAAGCCGACGAGAAAGTAGAGAATGGTTGACAGGGACCAATCGGTGAGGATCTTGACAAAGGCGTTCACCTGGCTTTTCTTGCGGACGGTTCCAACCTCCAGAAAAGCGAATCCTGCGTGCATAGCGAAGACCATTACAGCGCCCAGCATGAGGAAGAGCACGTCGGTGCTGTTCCTGAGGCCCGTCGCCATTGACAGTGCATCCATGACATACCTCCATTGGTAGTAGTGTTTTCCGTCGTCGGAACAATTCGACTGCACATAGCAAGGTCTTTGCCATGAGATCACCTTGTTGAAATTATTGAGAATTATCGGGTGTAATCCCGAAGCGCGACAACAGAACTGCCTGTGACGTTATCACCTCTGCTTAAATTGCAGGCAGGTTTTTTTGGGGTTAGTTTGCTGTTGACGCCCCGTGTCGTGCGTAGTACAAAGTGAGGAAAAGACCGGAGGCGGGATTCATCGTGACGGCAAAGACGGCCCTCATTTACTCATCTGGTTTCAGCAGGTTCAGCTACGGCGAGGAGCATCCCTTCAAGGTGCAACGATTCCGTCTCGCCTATGAATTGATGGATGCATACGGCCTGCTCCGACAACCCGGCGCGCGGATTTTCGACTGCAAACCGGCGGATGAAGTGGATCTGCTCTCCTTCCATTCCCACGGATACCTGGCGAAACTGAAGGAATTCAGCTCATCGGAAGAGCCGCGGGCCGACTTCCGCTACGGACTCGGAGACATCGAAAACCCCGTGTTCCAGGGCCTGTACGACTGGGCGAGGCTGGGTGCCGGGGGGACGGTGGAAGCGGCGCGGCTGGTCACGGAGGAGGGGTATGACATTGCCTTCAATCTGGCCGGTGGTTGGCACCATGCCCACCGGAGCAGGGCGTCCGGCTTTTCCTACCTGAATGACAGCGTCATCGCCATCAACAAACTCCTGGCAAAAGGAAAGCGGGTCGTTTACCTGGATCTGGATGCACATCACGGGGACGGGGTGCAGGAGGCCTTTTACGATACGGATCGGGTGCTGACCATTTCCATCCATGAGAGCGGGATCCACTTTTTCCCCGGCACGGGGTCGGAAAAGGAGACGGGAAGCGGAAAGGGAAAGGGGTATTCGGTGAATGTCCCTCTCAAGGAGCATACGGACGATGCCCTGTTCATGAAGGCCTTCGACGAAGTGGCTTTTCCCCTGATTGCCGCATTCGACCCGGACGTAATGGTTACCCAGCTCGGAGCGGACACCTTCCGCACCGATCCGTTGACCCGTCTCGAGATAACCACCCACAGCTACAGCTACGTGGTAAGAAAGCTCAGGGCGCTCAAGATCCCCTGGGTGGCCGTGGGTGGCGGCGGTTACGAAAATATCAATGTGGCGCGGGCGTGGACCCTTGCCTGGGCAATCATGAACGGCGTTGATCTTTCTCCGCGCCTGCCCGCCCGGTTTGTCAAGACCATCCAGGAACTGGGGTATCCGAACCGTATGCTCCTGGACGCCATGCACTGGGCCGAGGACGATGATCGCAACCGTGCCCTTGACGCAGTAGAGAAAAGTATCGCGGCAATCAGAAAAAAGGTTTTTCCGGTCATCATCGGCACATATGGCTAGACTTCCCGGCAACAGGCAGTTGGAGGATGCGCGCGGCAGGCAGCTTTTCACGCTGCGTGATATCAACATGCTCGAACAACGGGAAAAAGAGCTCATATACCGCACGATTCTGCCGCCGAGGCTGTTCGATCGGTTCGCGATTTCTCCCGACACGTTCAAGGGTTCCGACGGAGGACGCACGGTTCGATTCATCGCCCCTGAAGGCCTCGATTTTCTTCGCATCGAGGTCAGGCTCTCTCCCGAAGACAGGGATTGCGTATTCTTTCTGGAGATTGCGGATACCCAGTTTCACCAGATGGAGCTCGCGTTCTGCATCATTAATGATCCGGCTTCTCCCCGCTATGACGTTGACGTCGACGCCTCGGGCAGGGACAACAACTTCTGTACCCTCGGCAGGAACATTCCCGAGGAGATGCGGGCCATGGAAGCCGGCCTTTTCCCCAATCAGACGCACCGGGGAATGCGGATGTTCCCGGAATTCCTGGGGCTGTTCGAACGATTCGTCGATTCGCTGGGAATGGAGATAATCGTCGCGGAGCCACTCTCCTACGATAACGCGATACGCTACGAGAAGTACGGCTTCGACTACATTACCGGTAAACGACTTATGCAGGAAATTAACGAGGGATTCAAAGAGGGAAACATCTATCACCGGCGACTGGACGGATCCACGCCGTTCCGGCGCCCCGGTTTCGAGAAGACGGTTCTCGGGAGGAGTTGGGCGATCCACGACGGCATCCTTGACACACCGTGGGATGATATCAGAATCTACCTTCAGGTCGGACGGAACGCGGGGATTGATACCTTCCCGGAACGGGAACGGAATCCCGTTCCAGACCGGCAGAACCGGTAGATCTCGTCCATCGGTTCAAGATTACCTGAATCCATGATGTCTGAATGCCGAGGCGTTCCACGAAGACGAAGGCGTGAAGACGACTCGGATTCAGGGATTATTTATATAAGGAGAAAGAGCCAGTGTTCGGATTCAGCGTCGGTGATTGGATATTCATTGCGGTTGTATGCGGTATTGTTTTCGTTTGCGTCGCTATCAGCGGCATGAATAAGCGGAATAGCTGAGGATCACGGGATATTTCCATGTTTGCGAAGACACAGAGAGAAATTGACGGACACAGAGAGGGCCTGTTTCACAAGATTGCCCATGGACTTGTGGGGAGCGTCTTCGAACGCGATGAAGAGAATACCTGCATTAATCTGCGTGACACGAGAGCGGTCGGGATACGGATTTGTCGAGTGAACAAGTCCTTCGGAGACAAGCACGTACTGAAGGACGTTGACCTCGAAATTCCGCCGGGAGAGACATTTTCCATAATCGGTCCATCGGGCACCGGAAAAAGTCTTCTCCTGAAACTTATTGTAAAACTCGACTCTCCCGACAGCGGCGAGATTTTCATCGACGGCAACCCCGTTTTCGGTGAAAAAAGTCACGATTCCGAGCGTGATTACCGTTACAGCATGGTTTTCCAGTCTTCCGCGCTGTTCAACTCGCTCAGTGTCGGCGAGAATGTAGGGCTCTGGCTCCGGGAGAAGAGGGTGTGCAAGGAGACGCGCATCCGCGAGATTATCCGGGAAAAACTCGCCATGGTGGGACTGGCGGGGACTGAAAGCCTGAAGACCTCCGAACTTTCCGGCGGCATGAAAAAGAGGGTGGCCATTGCCCGATCCCTTGCCATGAATCCTGATCTGATACTCTACGACGAGCCCACGGCCGAGCTTGATCCCATAAATTCGGACGAACTGGCAAACACCATCATCAAAGTGAAGGAGACAACGAGGAACACCACGGTTATCGTTACCCACGACCTGAATTTCGCCCTGTACGTGTCCGACAGAATTGCCATGCTGCATGAGGGCCGTATCATCGAAACGGGAACACCCGCGGAGATAAAAGCCAGTGAAAACCCGATAGTGCGCGGATTTGTCTACACCACGACCAAGGGGATAAAGGGAGAATAAACCGTGAACCGTCCGGTTTTTCGCCTTTGTCCCGGAGGGTGGTCCGTTCCATGGTTACCTTTCAGAAAAGGATGGACACTTTCGGCCATTTACGTCATCATTGCCCGCATTCACTGGAACGGCCCGCCGTTTCCGTGCTTCGAGGAAGAACATGGGTAAAATACTAATTATAGATGATGACGCCTCCTTTCTTGTTCTCCTCAGTTCTTACATAGAGCGTTATTACCCCCTGCTCGACGTACAGACCTGCACCAATCCTCTGCAGGGACTCCGGGCGATGAACAAGGACCTGGACCTGATGATTATCGACCTGGAAATGCCTCACCTTGACGGCTCGAAACTTCTGAAATACGCGGCTGAGACGGGGATAAACAAGAACCGGATCATCCTCCTTTCCAGCCACGACGCCGACTACCTCCATGACCATTTTCCCATGGGGACCTGTCTTGCGGTGCTGAACAAGTTCGAGGCGGGTCAGAAGGCGGTGCTGGACATGATCTTCAGTTCACTGGAAAAAAAGGCAGCCCGATGAGGAAAACTCCCGCCCCGCCCGCTACGCATAGCATCCCCGGAGCACAATGGACGTAATCACCACCCACGTGAATGCCGATTTCGACTGCCTGGGGGCGATGGTTGCCGCGAAGAAGCTCTATCCCGACGCCCTGATGGTGTTCTCCGGTTCCCAGGAAAAGAGCATGCGCGACTTTTTCCTGAAGTCCACCGGCTACGCTCTTGATTTCAAGCGACAGAAGGACGTGGACCTGTCCGGAATCACACGCCTCATTCTGGTGGACTGCCAGCACTCGTCACGCATCGGCAGGCTCGCCGAGGTCACCTCCAGACCGGGAGTCGAGATCCACATATACGACCACCACCCGGACGCCCGAGGTGATCTCCGTCCTTCCAACGGCGAGATCCGTGAATGCGGTTCTACCACAACCATCCTTGCCGGGATCCTTATGAACAAAGGGTTCACGGTCACTCCCGGCGAAGCGACCCTGATGATGCTGGGCATCTACGAAGATACCGGCAACCTCGTTTTCCCCTCCACGACCGTGGACGACTACAATGCCGCGGCCTGGCTCCTGGAGCAGGGCGCGAATCTCAATACGGTCAGTGATTTCATAACCCAGGAACTGACGTCGGAGCAGATTTCCCTCCTCAACGACCTCCTCAAGTCCCTGAAAACAATCAGTATCAACGGGGTAGAAATAACCATCGCCCAGGCCTCCGTGGAGTATTACATCGGAGACATAGCCGTGCTGTCCCACATGATCCGGGACATGGAAAATCTGGACGTTCTTTTTCTCGTCGTCGCCATGGGGAACAGGGTGTACATCGTCGCGCGGAGTCGCATCACCGAGGTGGATGTGGGCGCGATTCTCCGTGAATTCGGAGGAGGAGGCCACCCCCATGCCGCCTCGGCCACGATCAAGGATTTGACCATCATTCAGGTGGTTGGCCGTCTTGAGGAGATTCTCCGGCGACTGGTCAACCCGAAACGCACCGCCGCGGACATCATGTCGTCGCCGGTTAAGACCATTCCCTCATCAGCCGTTATTTCCGAGGCCCGTGAGCTGCTGACCCGTTATAACGTCAACGCCATGCCGGTGCTTGAAGGTGAGAGGATGGTCGGCATCATTTCGCGGCGCATCGTGGAAAGGGCGCTCTATCACGGCCTGGGCGACGTTTCCGTCGCGGAATACATGCACACCGAGTTCATGCGGGCCGTCCCGGAGACACCCCTTTCGGAGATCCAGGAATACATCGTCGGGCGGGAACGCCGGCTGGTGCCGGTTTTTGAGAATGAACGCCTGATCGGCGTAATCACGCGCACCGATCTGCTGCGGGTAATGTACGCGGGGTTCCGCGACAGGGACAAGAACGTCTACGATATGGCCAGAGACGACATCCCGGTCCGTCGTCGTCGGCTGGACGGAATCATGAACAAACACCTCTCCCCGCGGGTGTTCTCAAACCTTCGGGAGCTTGGGGAAACGGGCGACAGACTCGATATTCCCGTGTATGTCGTGGGTGGTTTCGTTCGGGACCTTCTGCTCGGAAGCGAGAACCTCGATATCGATGTGACCGTCGAGGGAGACGGGATACTTTTCGCCGAGACCTTTGCCCGCGAGCATGGATGCCGGGTGAAAAGCCACCACAAATTCGGCACGGCGGTTATCGTCTTCCCCGACGGGTTCAAGATTGACGTGGCGAGCACGAGATTGGAATACTACGCTTCACCGGGCGCTCTTCCCACTGTGGAGCGGTCTTCCCTGAAGATGGACCTCTATCGCCGGGACTTTACCATCAACACCCTCGCCATCCGGCTCAACGTCGGGGATTTCGGGCTTCTCATCGACTACTTTTCCGCCCAGCGCGACCTGCAGGAGAAAATTATCAGGGTCCTTCACAACCTGTCGTTCGTGGAAGACCCGACACGCGTGTTTCGTGCGCTGCGCTTCGAACAACGTCTTGATTTCCGTATCTCAAAACACACGGAAAACCTTATCCGCAACGCCGTGAAAATGAATTTTCTCAGCAAATTGGGGGGGAAGCGGCTCCTGACCGAGCTGGTAATCATTCTCAAGGAAAAGGAGCCCCTTCGCGCGGTTGATCGGATGGCTTCCCTCGGTCTTATCCAGTTTATCCATCCCGACCTGAAGTTGACGCCGGATATTCGACGGATGCTGGAGGAGGCGGCAAAGATCGTATCCTGGTTTGATCTCCTGTTCCTTGATCGCCGCTACGACAAATGGGTGATCTACTTTCTTGTTCTCTGCGAGCCGCTTCTCCCCGACCAGTTCACGGAAACCTGCCGGCGGCTTTCCTTGTCGGAACACTACCGGCAACACCTGTTCGAAATGCGGAAAAGGGTCGATGCCGTTCTGGAGACCATGCAGCGCAGGGCTGTACGCGGCCCGGAGATGAAGCGGAGCGAGATCTACTTCTGGCTGGAAGGGTTGCCGGTTGAGGTTCTGCTCTACCTCATGGCCAAGACCAGGCTTGACGGTGTGCGAAAATGCGTCTCCCTTTACTTTGTCCAACTCCAGGGAATACGCTGTGCAATCAACGGCGACGACCTGAAGAGTATCGGGGTGCCGCCCGGCCCCGCTTTCAAGAAGATTCTCGATCGCGTCTTCCGTGCCCGACTGGACAACGAAGCTCTTACCCGTGACGATGAGTTGCGTATCGCGAGAAAGGAAGCGAAGGTATACCGTGGCTGACCGTACCAGGTTCACGCTCGCCTTTGCACGAGGCAAGGACACGACGTGCACGGTGTTCCATAGATGATAATGAAGCGTTTCCCGTGGATTTCGATTGTAGTGGCGGCATCTCTGTCCTTGTTTCTCCTGTTTCTGGAACGGGGCGGCATGACCCTTCCAACGGTTCCGCTGACCCCGGAGGAAAGGGCTTGGCTCGCGGAGCATCCCGTGATCCGTATTGCTCCCGACCCCGGGTACGAGCCGATCGAATTCTTTTCCGGGAAAGGTGTTTACAGCGGAATTGCCGCCGACTATCTGTCACTTGTCCAGAAAAGAACGGGCATCCGTTTCCAGGTCGTTCGACTACGGAACAGGGAGGAGATATTCACCGCTCTGCGCAACAGGGAGGTGGATGTCCTCGGCGCCGCGACGAAATCGCCGCAGCGTTCCAGATTCCTGCTTTTTACCTCACCGTACCTGGAAATACCCCTGGTACTCGTTACGCGTATCACCGAAGGGAATATGAAACCCGACCAATTGAAAGGGAAAAGGGTTTCCGTTGTCTCTCAGCACGTATCCGGAGATTATCTCCCTCTCGCTTTTCCCCAAGTTGCTCATGAGATGGTTCCCGACGTGCGTACGGGATTGCGGGACGTATCGTTCGGCAAGAGCGACGTTCTGCTGGAAAGTCTTTTCATCGCATCCTTTCTCATGGAAAAGGAAGGGATCACGAACCTTCACGTGGCGGGCGAGTTGGGATTCTACTACATGCCGGCCATCGCCTGCCGCGGCGACTGGCCGATCCTGAACAGCATCCTTGAGAAGGGTCTCGCGTCAATCAGCGCGAGCGAACGAGAAGTAATCTATAAAAAATGGGTGCCTTTCGAGTCCCAGGTGATGCTGCTCTCGAAAACGTCCAGGAAAAATGTTCTCGCCTTTCTCGGCCTCATTGCCCTGGTTATTGCGTCTGTCATTGTATGGAATCGTTCCCTCACCCGACAGGTCGACAAGAAAACCGCCGAGTTGAAGAAGGAGCTGGCGGAACGGGGGATGGTGGAGCAGGAACTGCTTCGTGCGCGCGAAGAACTGGAACTTCGGGTCGATGAGCGGACCACGGAGCTTGCCCAAACCCTCGATGCTCTCAGGGAGAGCGAGGAGAGATACCGTCGTATTATCGATACCGCCAATGAAGGGATTTGGGTGGTCGATGGGGATTTCCGGTTTACTTTCGTAAATGCTCGCATGGCCGACATGCTTGGATACGGGGTGGACGAACTGCTGGGGAAGAGTTTTGTCTCTTTCGTGTACGATGAGGATCGCGCCGCGCACGAAAGAGAGGAGGAGACCCGCCGCGCAGGTATATCCTCCCGGTATGAAAGGCGGTTCAGGCGCAAAGACGGCGAAACGTTATGGGCACTGGTTTCCGTCACGCCCATCATGGACACGGAAAAGCATTTCCTGGGTTCTTTGGCCATGTGCGTCGATATTACCAGGCAGAAGCACGCTGCCGAGGCGCTGTGCTTTACCCAGTTCGCCGTCGACAGGATGCATCTGCAGGCGCAGTGGATGAATAGCGACGGTGAGTTGATCTACGTCAACGATGCGGCATGCAATGCTCTGGGATATTCACGGGAAGAGCTCCTGACCATGTCCATTCCGGACATTGATCCGACATGCTATCCCCACTTTTTTTTCGAGAAATGGCGCGAACTGAGGGAAAATGGTTCCAACCTCATCGAGACCTTCCACCGTTCCAAGGACGGGCGAATCTATCCCGTAGAGGTGCAGTCCAACCATCTTGTATTCGACGGCAAGGAGTTCAATTGTTCTTTTGTTACGGACATATCGGACCGCAAGCAGGCAGAGAACGAACTGCGGGCCGCCCGTGACGAACTCGAGGCCCGCGTCGGCGAGCGGACCGCCCAGCTAACTGAACTCACGGAGGAACTGTCCCGGGCAGAAGAGCGCGAACGGAGGCGCATCGCAACGGAACTTCACGACCAGGTCGGGCAGATGCTCGCACTGAGCAAGATTCATCTCAATTCCCTTTCACAATCTCTTGCTCCGGACACATTCGCGCAGTTGCTGGGCGATGTGCGTGATCATATCAGTACCTCCATCAATGAAATACGCTCCCTTACCTTCCAGCTGAGCCCGCCCCTTCTCTATGAAGTCGGACTGGGAGCGGCATTGGAAGGGCTCTGCGAGGAGATTGAAGACAAATACCGCATTCGCGCCACCTTCAGGGACATGGATACCATCGGGGATGCCGGTAAACCGGAACTCCTCCCCGAGGGGACGCGCATCACCTTGTACCAGATGGCGCGCGAACTGATGATTAACGTCGTGAAGCATGCGCGGGCAAACAGAATGGCTGTTGCAGTGAAAATTGATTCGGGTAGCATTGAAATTATCATCGAGGATGACGGAATCGGATTCGATGCTGAACAAGCCATGTGTCATGCGGATCAGAACAAAAGCTTCGGCCTGTTCAGCATTCAGCACCGAATAACTCACTTGGGAGGGACGCTCGACATCCAATCGGACATCGGTCGCGGTTCCCGAGCCACTCTTTCCGTCCCCCTCAGGGAAGACGCGATATAGTCCCCGTGGAGAAGTCCATGAACATAAAAGTGCTGCTTGTGGACGACCATAAAATCGTTCGCGAAGGATTGCGGTCTCTTCTTGAAAAGGAGGGCGACATAACGATTGTTGCCGAAGCGGATAACGGCAGAACCGCCGTTCAACTGGCAAATGAAGCGCTTCCAGACGTGGTGGTGATGGACATAGCCATGCCCGAGATGAACGGCATCGAGGCAACACGCCGCCTCACCGCTGAAAACCCGGAAATACGTGTCCTTGCGCTCTCCATGCACTCGGCCCGGCGGTTCGTGTCGGAAGCCCTGTCCGTGGGCGCGAAAGGATACCTGCTGAAAGACTGCGCGGCCGACGAACTCGTGCGTGCCATCCGCACCGTTGCGGCGGACAAGATCTACCTGAGCCCGGATATAGCGGACCAGATTGTAAAGGATTACGTGAAGAACCTGCCCGATTCCGCGCCGGCCGCGCTCAGTGTGCTTTCCACGCGCGAGAAAGAGGTCCTTCAACTTATCGCGGAAGGCAGGAACACCAAGGAGATCGCCTTTACCCTCAACGTGAGCATCAAGACCATAGAGACGCACCGGCAGCAGATCATGAAGAAGCTCAATCTCCAATCCGTTGCGGGCCTGACCCGCTACGCCATACGGGAAGGATTGACCCCCCTGGAATAATGTAACAACTCATGTAACACTCAGGAATTCCCCCCTCCCATTTCAGGTAATCCCCGATTCAGAAAACCCGCCCTTTGGCGATACAGAACAAGAGCACCTGAAAACCTCGTCTCAACACATCAAATACGGGAGGGTACAATGAAAATTCGTTCGCAGTTCATTCTGGTAAACGTGGCGATAGTCGCCGCTGCCCTTGCAGTCACCGCCACGGTCTTCCTCGGTGAGTTCCGCAGTGTCCTGAGTGAACAGGCAGTGGAGTCCCAGGAGACGCGGATCAGGACGTTCCGCGATCTGCTGAGGAGACACGGGATCGACTTCAGCGTCAGGGATGGAAAGCTGTTTGTGGGCAATCACGCCCTGAACGGAGATTTTGCTGTTCCCGACAAGCTGAAAGAGCTCTGCGGCGGTACGGCGACGATTTTCATGGGTGATGAGAGGATCTCAACCAATGTACTGAAAGACAACGGCAGCCGGGCAATAGGAACGAAGCTGACGGGACCTGCCTATGACGCCCTTTTCAGAGAGGGAAAACCGTACCGTGGAGAGGCCGAGATACTCGGGACCACGTACTTTACCGCGTACGATCCCATCAAGGATACACAGGGAAAAGTCATCGGCGCACTCTACACCGGAGTGAAAAAGAGCATTTTTCTCGGGGCCTACGACAGGCTGCGGTTCGCCTCCATTCTTCTCACGGTTATCATCCTTGTTCTCTCCGTCGCAATAAACTGGTTCATCATTCGTCGTCTCTTTGCCCCTCTGAACAAGATGCATGACGTGATGCTGGTCGCGGAAAGGGACGGCGATCTGACCCAAAGACTGACCTACCTGAAAAATAATGAAGTCGGAGAGATGTGCCGGTCCTTTAACAGCTTTATGGAAAGGCTTTCCGGCATTATTTCCCTCATGGCCCAATCTGCGAGCAGCGTTGCCGCAGCCGCCTCCCAGGTGCTTACTTCTTCCGAGATGATGGCGACGAACGCGGAGGAGGTTGCCGCCCAGGCGGCGACGGTGGCGGTTGCAAGCGAGCAGATGGCCGCTACGGCAAACGAAGTGGCCGGAAACTGTTCTCTGGCCGCGCAGAGTTCCCAGAAGGCTAATGATTCCGCGGAGAGCGGCTCCCAGGTTGTTGAAAGCACCATGTCCGCGATCAACCGGATTTCCGGGGGCGTCAGGGAAACAGCCAGGAACATAGAAACCCTGGGAAATCGCTCCGAGGAGATAGGGGCCATCGTTGAGACAATTGAGGAGATTGCCGATCAGACCAATCTTCTGGCACTGAATGCGGCCATCGAAGCGGCTCGGGCCGGAGAGCAGGGAAGGGGATTCGCCGTGGTGGCCGACGAGGTGCGTGCACTGGCGGAACGAACAACGAAGGCGACCAAGGAGATAGCAAACACCATAAAATTCATCCAGGTGGAAACGAGAAACGCGGTGAATCTCATGCAGGAAGAAGTACGGGAAGCCGAGCACGGAACCACAGAAGCAACAAAGTCCGGAGATGCGTTGAGAGATATTCTGGAGCAGATTCAATCCGTGAGCATGCAGGTGAACCAGATTGCAACGGCGGCCGAACAGCAGACCGCCACCACCGGAGAGATCACCAGCAACATCCAGCAGATCACGGACGTTGTTCATGAAACCGCGAAGGGCGCCCACGAGTCTGCCGGGGCAGCCGGACAACTGGCGGAAATGGCGCGGGAACTGCAAAAGATGGTGCTGCAGTTCAGGGTCGCGGACTGAGTACGTTGAATCGATCGGGCAGGGTCGGAACATTGATACACGCAGAACCCGCGGACAACTAACACGAGAGAAAATATGAACGCAACATGGAATCTTGCGACAAAGATAACAGCCGTATACTTCCTCGTTTCCTCCGGATGGATATTTTTTACCGACAGGTTTCTGAAGATAATCGCGACAACCCCCGATGAAATTACCACTCTTGCAACGTATAAGGGCCTCCTGTTCGTCTCAACATCCTCTGGATTGCTGTATCTGCTGATCCTCGCTTTTACCGGAAAACAGTGCAACCGCTGTCATTCCATCCAGGAAACGGTGAACGACGCAATCCTTATTTACAACTCCGCAACCGGAGCGATCGTCGATGTGAACCGGAAGGCGTGCGAGATGTTCGGATTGACACGGGAGGAATACTTTACGAGCCGGCCGCCTGAACCTTCACCGAATGGCGCCGCGGACATTCGGGACGCCGCCCGTGAATGGTTCGGCAGGTTCATGACCGAAGAACCGCAGCGGTTCGAATGGCAGACCGTATCCAAGGACGGTTCGTGTTTATGGGTCGACATGACATTGAAAAAGGCGCTGATTAACGGCACGGAAAGAAAGATTGCCGTGGCGCGCGACATAACCGCACGCAAACGGGCGGAGGGGTCGTTGCATGAAACCAATCGCACTCTCAGGATGCTGTTGAAGTGTAACGAAGTGCTGATTCGCGCCGCGAAAGAAACGGAACTGCTCCAGGACATCTGCGCAATAGTCGTGGAAGAGGGGGGATACCGATGCGCATGGGTCGGGTTTGCGGAAAATGATTTCAAGGGGAGCATCCGCCCGGCGGCACAGGCCGGGTTTCTCGCGGACTGTGCCGTTATGACGGATATAACCGAAGTGAACAGCGAAAGGGGACAGGGACCGACGGGAACCGCGGTTCGCACCGGTTCCCCCTGCCTTGTCCGCGATGTCAGAACGGATACCCGCTACGCGCCGTGGCGTGAAGCAGCCCGCACAACCGGCTACCTGTCATCCTTGTCGGTGCCGTTGGTTTCTTCCGGCAAGATTCTGGGAGCTCTCACGGTCGGAGCATCCGAGCCGGACGCCTTTGACGAGGAAGAAATTAAACTCATGAACCAGCTGGCCGGGGATCTTGCTTACGGCATCATGTCTCTGCGGACAGCCGCCGAGCAGAGACGAATCGAACGGGAGCTGGTCAGCAGTGAGAGGAATCTCGCGGAAGCACAGACGATTGCCAGGCTCGGAAGTTGGGAATATGACATGGAGAATGATGAAGAGCACCGTTCGGACGAGTTTTTCCGGATACTCGGAGTTGCTTCGTTCAAGGGTGGTCGGGCGGATGACTCGATATTCGATTACATCCACCCGGATGATAAAGATTTCGTAATGATAAAAATCGTCGACACGCTCGAACGGGGGAAGCCGTACGACGTAGAATACCGCATCATCAGGCCCGACGGCGAGGTGCGCGTTATCCATGCGCGCGGGAAAACCCTGGAAAATACGGACGGGAAAAAAACCCGTTTTTTCGGAACGGCGCTGGACATCACCGAACGCAAACAGATGGAGGACGCCCTCCGCGACAGTGAACTTCGTTTCAGGTCCCTGGTGGAAGCCACAACGGACTGGATATGGGAGATTGACGAGAACTACCGGTATGTGTATTCAAGCCCGAAATCAAGCGAACTGCTCGGGCTTGATTCATCCGAAATCATCGGCAGATCACCGTTCGACCTGTTGCCGCAGGGATCAGCCGTCTCCCTTCAACGGAATCTTCGTGAGATTGTCGTTGCGAGAAAGCCTTTTTCCGGACTTGAGATGGAAACTTCCCTTGATGGCGACGTTGTCACCATTGAAACGAGCGGTGTCCCCATTTTTGATGAAAACGGAATATTTCACGGCTATCGGGGTATCAGCCGCAATGTCACCGAGCGGAAGAAGCTTGAAAGGAAGTATCTGCAGGCGCAGAAAATGGAAGCCGTCGGCCAGCTTGCGGGAGGCATAGCCCATGACTTCAACAACATACTGACGGCAATCATCGGATTCGAGCACCTGCTCCAGGAAAGGCTCCATGACGAGAAGTCTCTTCACTTCGCTAAACAGGTATCCATGCTGGCGGAAAAGGCATCGCACCTGACCCGTGATTTGCTTGCATTCAGCCGGAAACAACCCATGAATCCGAAGCCGATGGAATTGAATGAATGCATCCATAATCTCGGTAAGTTGCTGAAGCGTCTCATCGGGGAAGACATTGAACTCCGTTCCATCCTCCAGGATGGGAAATTGCCGGTGCTGGGCGTGTCCGGGCACCTGGAACAGGTGTTCATGAATCTGGCCACGAACGCCCGCGATGCCATGCCCGATGGAGGTCTGCTTACCATAAAAACGGAAAACGCATTCGTCGACAACGACTTCGTGGCCATGAACGGATACGGCTCTCCGGGAAGGTATGCCCTTGTCTCGGTCTCCGATACAGGCTGCGGTATGGATGAACAAACGCGACTCAAGGTGTTCGAACCGTTTTTCACCACCAAGGAGGTGGGGAAGGGGACCGGGCTCGGCCTGTCGACGGCATACGGCATTATCCGTCAACACGGCGGCTTCCTGAGTGTCTACAGCGAACCGGGGGAAGGTTCCACGTTCCGCATCTATCTGCCGATTCTGGACAGGGAGGCGGGAGAGGTACAAAATCCCGCCGAAGAATTCTATCCTCCACCGGGAGCGGAAACGGTGTTGCTTGTTGAGGACGAACCGGAAGTGCGGGAGATGACTCGCACGCTTCTCGAGAAGCACGGTTATAGGGTCATTACCGCCATTGACGGCGATAACGCGCTGGACATTTTCGCGGCACACGAGGAAGAGGTGGATCTCCTGATTCTGGACGTAATCATGCCGAAAAGAAACGGCAAGGAATTATTCGACATAATCAGAAGGAGCAAGGACGACATAAAGACCATCTTCATCAGCGGATACACCGCGGATATCGTTGAACAGAAGGGGATACCGGAAAACTGTCACCTCGTATCGAAACCGTTTTCTCCCCACGCCTTTCTCTGGAAAGTAAGGAATGTCCTTGATGACGGCAACATGCCTGTACCGGACTCACTCCCTGAACATACTATGATGGCGAGTTTCTAGCTATTTCTAACGTGCGAAGATACGAACCCTGCTGAAAATGCTTTCAGCAGGGTTTTTTTTGTTGTGAATTCGTGATAATAGGAAGACTGTATGTACGGCTAACCGCACACGCCGAGGATGCCGCGGGGTCCGCGTTTGCGGATTTTGCCACAATCAAATGCGGTTCCCGGCGGTTGGACATGGCATCCGGAGCGTCGGCGCCCTCAAATCTCAAAAATAAGGCATATTTCCATGAAAGCGATGCTTCTCTCCCCGACGCCGGTTGTATTATTCGCACTCAGCCTCACGGCCTGCGTTGCTGTTGGACCGGATTATGTGCAGCCGACTCCGGATGTGCCCGCGTCCTGGAATCGGATCGATAGGACGGCAACCCCCAAAACGCCGGACGATGCCGCCGGCGATCTCAGCCGGTGGTGGCGTACCCTGAACGATCCGTTGCTGTCCGAACTGGTTGAAGAAACCCTGCGGGGAAGTCCGGATCTGCGCAGCGCCCGGGCAAAGGTGCGAGAGGCTCGCGCCCGCCGAGGGGTTGCCGCGGCCGGCTTTTTCCCGGACGTGACTGCATCCGGCAATTACCGGCGCAGTCGTTCCAGCGAGGATACCGGCAGCGGGGACACGCGCGAACTGTTCAGCGCCGGTTTTGACGCCGGTTGGGAACTTGACGTGTTCGGCGGCGTGCGTCGCGGTGTGGAAGCGGCCGAGGCCGACCTGGAGTCGTCCGAGGCGAACCTGCAGGACACCCGTGTTACACTGGTGGCCGAAACAGCGCTGAACTACATGGAGGTACTCACCCAGCGGATCCTGCTCGGCATAGCCCGCGACAATCTCGCCAGCCAGACGGAAACCTTGCAGTTGACCACCTGGCGGGCCCAAGCCGGCCTCGTCAGCAGTCAGGACGTGGAGCAGGCCCGCACCAGCCGCGAGCAGACCCGGGCGCTGATTCCAAGACTGGAGATCGGTCTGGCAGAGGCGGAACACCGCCTGGACATACTCCTGGGCAAGACGCCGGGAACGCTGCATGCCCGTCTTGCCGCGGCCGGCGGCCTGCCGGCAGTGCCCGAAAAAATCGCCGTCGGCATCCCCGCCGACACCCTGCGCAGGCGACCGGACGTACGGTCTGCCGAACGGAAGCTGGCCGCGGAAACCGCCCGCGTAGGAATCGCCGAGGCTGCGCGGTATCCGAGCTTCACCCTCTCAGGTTCCATCGGCCTGGAAGCGCTGACCCTGAGCGCCCTCGGCAACAGCGGATCCGCAACGTACTCCCTGCTTGCCGGAATCACGGCGCCCATCTTCAACGCCGGACGCCTGCGCAGCCAGGTGGAGATTCAGGATGCGGTACGCGAACAGGCTCTGGTGAACTATGAAAAGACGGTGCTCGGCGCATTGCAGGACGTGGAAAACGCCCTGGTCACTCTGGCGCGCACCAATGAACGAGGGGAGGCCCTGTCGAATGCATTGGCTGCCGCGCGAACCGCGGAGAAACTGGCGCGTCAGCGCTACAGCTCAGGACTCATCGATTTTCAGTCCGTGCTCGACACCCAGCGCACCGTACTGACCGTCGAGGAGAGCCTCGCCTCCAACCGCTCCAACGGCGTCCTCGCTCTCATCAGTTTATACAAGGCTCTTGGCGGTGGCTGGTCTTCATCGACGGAAACCGCTCCGGCCGGCAAGGATACTCCATGAACAATTCCACCTCTCCCACGGAAGACCAGGGCGCCGCCCTGAAACAACTCCTCGAAAAAAAGTCGGCCGGGCCGTTCTCGCGGCGTTGGCTGTGGATTGCCTGCGCCGTGCTGGTCATTATCGCAGCCGGGCTGCTGATTCTCCGTTCCGGAGACAAGTCGGATGTACCGCGCTACGCGACCGAACCGGTCGAGGTGGGTACACTGCTGGTCAAGGTTTCCGCAACCGGCAAACTCCAGCCTACCAACCAGGTTGATGTGGGGAGCGAGCTGTCGGGCATCGTCGATCAGGTGTACGTGGACGTCAATGACCATGTGAAAAAGGGGCAGGTACTGGCCCGCCTCGACCTGTCAAAGCTTCGGGACGCAGTGGCCAAGTCGCGGGCAAGTCTCGCCGCGGCCGAGGCGCAGGTGCTCCAGGCCCGGGCCACGGTGGCGGAAACACGCGCCACCCTGTCGCGCTACCGCCAGGTTTCCCAGCTCTCCGGCGGCAAGGTACCGTCCAAGAGCGAAATGGACACTGCCGAGGCAAACCTGAAGAGGGCCGAGGCCAATGACGCCAGCGCCCGCGCCGGTGTCACACAGGCTCGGGCCGCCCTTCAATCAAACGAAACCGACCTTACCAAGGCCAGCATCCGGTCACCCATAAACGGCGTGGTGCTGAAACGACAGGTTGAGCCCGGACAGACGGTGGCTGCCTCCTTCCAAGCGCCGGTCTTGTTCACGCTGGCAGAGGATCTCTCGAAGATGGAGTTGCAGGTGGATGTAGACGAGGCGGATGTAGGCCAGGTAAAGAATGGCCAGAAGGCCCTCTTCAGCGTCGACGCCTGGCCCGGTCGCCAGTATGCCGCGGTGATCACGCGGGTAGGGTACGGCTCCCAGGAAAAGGACGGTGTTGTCTCTTACCTCACGGTGCTCGAGGTGAGAAACGACGACCTTTCCTTGCGCCCCGGCATGACCGGCACCGCGGAGATCACCACCCTGATGCGCGAAAACGCGCTTCTGGTTCCGAACGCCGCGCTGCGCTTCACCCCGCAGGAGGCAGGCGCGTCAAAGAAGAAATCTGGAGGGAGCGTTGTGGGCGCTCTGATGCCCAGGCCTCCGAGACAGGCGCCAAAAGCGAAGTCTACGAACGGCAAGGGCGCGCCGCGGGTGTGGGTGCTGCGCGACGGTCAACCCGCGCCGGTGGACGTGAAGACCGGCGCAACAAACGGCAGGATGACGGAGATTGTGGGCGGCCCCCTCAAGGCCGGAACTCAGGTAATCACCGAATTGCTTGGTGGCGCGTCATGAGCGATGAGCCCCTTATCCTGCTGTCCGGCATCACCAAGACCTACGGCGACGGCCAGGCCGCCTTCCAGGCCCTGAAAGGGATCGATCTTGCAATTCAATCCGGTGACTTCGTGGCTATTATGGGTCACAGCGGATCCGGTAAATCCACGACCATGAACATCCTTGGTTGCCTAGATACCCCCACCAGCGGCAGCTACCAGTTCCTGGGAGTTCATGTGGAACAGATGTCGCGCAACCAGCGCGCGCTGCTGCGGCGCAATTACCTTGGCTTCATCTTCCAGGGCTTCAACCTGCTGTCACGTACTACCGCCCTGGAAAACGTGGAGCTGCCGCTTATCTACCGAGGTGAACCCGTCGCGGCACGTCACCACATGGCACGCGCCGCATTGGAGCAGGTAGGCCTCCGGGACTGGGAAAACCATACGCCGGCGGAACTGTCCGGAGGCCAGCAGCAGAGGGTGGCTATCGCCCGCGCTATCGTCACCAGGCCCGTAGTGCTGCTGGCGGACGAGCCCACCGGAAATCTGGACACCCGAACCAGCAGGGAAATCATGGAACTGATAACAACCTTCAACCGCGAACACGGAATTACCGTCCTCATGGTCACCCACGAGCCGGACATGGCGGCCTATGCCGGACGCGTCATCAGCTTCGTGGACGGCAGGGTGGAAAACGACAGCCGCAACGGGGAGGCGTCCTGATGCTCTGGAACACGCTGCTTCTGGCACTGCGCGCCATCCGGCGAAACCTGATGCGCTCCTTCCTCACGGTTCTCGGCATCGTCATCGGCGTCGCAGCCGTTATCACTATGGTCACCCTCGGCAACGGCGCCACCAAGTCTGTTTCCGACCAGATTTCCAGCATGGGGAGCAACATGCTGATAGTTATGCCCGGCCAGCGTTTCGGGCCCGGTTCCGAGGGTGCGCCCAGCTTCAAGAGCGCCGACGTGGATGCCGTCCGCAACCAGATTACCGCCGTGGAACGGGTAGCGCCCATGGTCAACAAAACGGTGACCGCCGTATATCAGGCAAAGAACTGGTCTACCGTTGCCTACGGGACAAGCAATGACTACTTTCAGGCCGGGAACTGGGAACTTGCGGGCGGCCGCACCTTCAATGAGACCGAAGAGCGGGCGGGAAAGGCGGTGTGCGTTATCGGCGAGACGGTGCGCAACAAGCTGTTCGGCCGCCAGAATCCCGTGGGGAGTGAGATCCGTATCAAACAGTTCGCCTGCGAAGTGGTCGGCCTCCTCAAATCCAAGGGCCAGTCGGCGATGGGATCGGACCAGGATGACATCGTGGTGATGCCTCTGCGTACCGTGCAACGCCGCATCACGGGCAGCCAGGACATCAACAGACTGACCGTATCGGTGAAAGACAGCGCTTCCATCGACGCCGCAAAGAAACAGCTTACCCTGCTGATGCGCGAACGGAGAAAGATAAGCGACAACGAGGAGGACGACTTCCGCGTCATGGACACCCGCCAGATCGCCGAAACCCTCACCAGCACCACAAAAATCCTCACCATGCTGCTCGGCGCTGTGGCGGCGGTGAGCCTTCTGGTGGGCGGCATCGGCATCATGAATATCATGCTGGTCTCGGTGACCGAGCGTACCCGCGAGATCGGCATCCGCCTCGCCATCGGCGCTCTGGAGCGGGAAGTGCTGCTGCAGTTCCTCATCGAAGCGGTGGTCCTGTCCAGCCTCGGCGGGCTGGTCGGCATCGCTCTCGCGACCGGCGCTTCCGTCATCCTGGCACGGTTGATGAGTATACCCTACCTCTTCGACCTCGGCATAAACCTGCTGTCATTCCTCTTTTCCGCGGCAATCGGGGTGATTTTCGGTTTTTTCCCTGCTCGACGCGCAGCCGGACTCAATCCCATCGATGCTCTTCGGCACGAGTGATCATGAACCGCGGGGCTGAGGCTTCGGATTCTGCCTCATTTCAATCCTACCGTTGAAAAAAATTGGATCAGCAGACGAACTTCAGGAAGATGCCGCCCGTCTCCTGGAGCGGGCCGAGGGGATTGGTCTGTTGACGGTATTCCTCAATATGGGGCTTAATGACCCGGTAGCTGTATATTTTGGCCATCTTTTGATATGAAGTGAACACTTTCTTGGTATCTTATTAGATCTTCTATATATGGAGGGCCGAGATGAAGAAAGTTTGGGATACTGAAGAAT
>Ga0228535_1000333_pt1 | contig 145122 bp, 122 predicted proteins | sample SJ1metagenome_FD_168457 | JGI IMG/M metagenome (GOLD analysis project Ga0228535, IMG submission 168457) | Enriched culture of PCE-dechlorinating microbial communities from Ithaca, New York, USA - SJ1 | ecosystem: Engineered > Modeled > Simulated communities (microbial... > Unclassified...
AAACATGATACCGATCCGGCAGCCCGGAACAAGGCTTTCGTATAGAATCGAGAGCAATTGCATTCTCATCATGCCTCATGTGGCAGTCTGCGCCGACAAGATCTAAAACTCACGGCAGTGCCATTCGCTCCTGCTCCATGATTATACACCAAAGGCAGGATGCTGGAAACTATGGAGTCGCATTCCCAGGCGGTGCTTGACAGAGGGTATGGCGGGTGGTCTACTCTGAGCCGGCCGGATGGCGGTGTGGTGACGTTGCGGTGAGTTCGTTGGCACGAAGCGAAAGGTTGGGCATGGCCAAGACGCAGTACATTCTGGCCCTGGATCAGGGCACTACCAGTTCGCGGGCGCTGGTTGTTGACCATGACGGCGGCATCCGGGCGGTGGCTCAGAAGGAATTCCAGCAGATCTTCCCGAAGAGCGGCTGGGTCGAGCACGATCCGAACGAGATCTGGTCGAGCCAGGCCAGCGTTGCCGCCGAGGCCTTGGCGAAGACGAATATCGAGGGCTCGCAGATCGCTGCCATCGGGATCACCAACCAGAGGGAGACCGCGGTCGTCTGGGACCGCAAGACGGGCGAACCCGTCTACAACGCGATCGTCTGGCAGGATCGCCGGACCGCGGAATTCTGCGACGAACTCAAGAAGGCCGGCCTCGCCGAGAAGATCCGCGCCAAGACGGGCCTCGTCATCGACGCCTACTTCTCTGCGACGAAGGTCCGTTGGATTCTGGACAACGTGCCCGGCGCTCGCCGGCGGGCGGCGGCGGGGGAACTCGCCTTCGGCACCGTCGATTCCTGGCTCATCTGGAAACTGACCGGCGGCCGCGTCCATGTGACGGATGTCACGAACGCCAGCCGGACGATGCTGTTCAACATCCACGAGCAGAAGTGGGACGAGGAGCTTTGCACGCTGTTCAATGTCCCCATGTCCATGCTGCCCGAGGTCAGGACGTGCAGCGAAGTCGTGGGCAAGACCGTGGCCTCGTTCGGCGGCGCGGAGATCCCCATCGCCGGCATCGCGGGCGACCAGCAGGCGGCCATGTTCGGCCAGATGTGCACCGAAGAGGGGATGATCAAGAACACCTACGGCACCGGCTGCTTCATCATGATGAACACCGGCGCCAAGGCCAAGGACTCCAAAAACAACCTGCTCACGACCGTCGCCTGGAAGCTGGGCGACCAGGTGACGTACGCATTGGAAGGGAGCATCTTCATCGCGGGCGCGGTGGTGCAATGGCTTCGCGACGGCCTGGGCTGCATCGCGCGGTCCGAGCGGGTCGAGGCGCTGGCCAACTCGGCCCCCGACAACGGCGGCGTCTACGTCGTCCCGGCGTTCGCGGGCCTGGGGGCTCCCTACTGGGATCAGTACGCCCGCGGTGCGATCTTCGGGCTCACTCGCGGCACAACCGACGCGCACATCGCGCGGGCCAGTCTCGAATCGATCGCCTTTCAGACCAAGGACGTTCTCGACGCGATGGCCGACGACGCCGGCATTGCGATCACCGAGCTTCGCGTCGACGGCGGCGCGTCGGTCAACAACGGTCTGATGGAGTTCCAGGCGGGCGTCACGGGCGTGAAGGTGATCCGGCCCAGGACGCTGGAGACGACCGCCATGGGCGCCGCGTTCTTCGCGGGCCTGGCAGTCGGGTACTGGAAGGACCTGGCGGAGATCCAGGGCATTTGGAAGATGGGAGCCCAGTTCGAGTCCCGCATGGCGGCCGAGACGCGGGCGGAGCTGTTGAAGAACTGGCACAAGGCCGTCGATCGCGTTCGCGACTGGGCCCGATGAGTTGGAGACCTGTGCATGAGTGAGAATGCTGTGAAGTTCGCCGCGGAGTTCATTGGGACGATGATCCTGGTCCTGTTGGGCGACGGCGTGGTCGCCAACGTCTGTCTGAAGAAGACCAAGGGGTACAATTCCGGCTGGATCGTGATTGCCGCCGGGTGGGGCCTGGCCGTGTTCACCGCGGTAATGATCAGCGGCCAGATCAGCGGCGCGCACCTCAATCCCGCCGTGACGGTCGCCCTGGCGGCCGCCGGCAAGTTCTCCGCGGCCAGTGTCCCTTTGTTTCTGATCGCCCAATTCCTCGGCGGCGCCGCCGGCGCGCTGCTGGTCTGGCTGTTCTACAAGGACCATTTCGACATCAGCGGCGACCGCGGCGCCATCCTCGGCATCTTCGCCACCGGCCCGGCGATCCGCAACCCCTTCCGCAACGTGCTGTGCGAGGTGATCGGCACGTTCGTGCTGGTCCTGGCCGTACTGCACGCGACCGACATGAAGATCGGCGAGGCCAAGGTGGGCATGGGCACCCTCGGCGCGATCCCGGTCGCCTTCGTGGTCATCGGCATCGGCCTGTCCCTGGGCGGCACGACCGGCTACGCCATCAACCCGGCCCGCGACCTCGGGCCGCGACTGATCCACCACGTCGTGCCGATCCCGGGCAAGGGCGACAGCGACTGGGGCTATGCTTGGATCCCTGTGGTCGGTCCGATTCTCGGCGCGCTGCTGGCGGTCCTGGTCTGCTCGTTCTGCCCGGCCGCGTGACCTCAAAAAAAGACCGGGCGTCCGGACACGATTAACGCGTCTGGACGCCCGTGGCTTCTGCATGTGTTCGCCTGTTCAGGGCGAGTCGGTCAACTTCGCTGTTCTTTGATCGTCGTTCGGTAGAGCCAGAAGGTCACGAGCGCCAGGAGGATAACGCCGATCAGGCTGCCGAAGGGGATCACGCCTTCCCACAGCGGCATCTCGATTTCATACTGCTTGAGGATGACGATCGGGATGGCCACGAGGATGCCCATGACCGCTTCGCCGGTGATCAGGCCGGAGGCCATGAGCAGGCCGCGACGTTCGGCGCCTTCCCTGGCGGCCTCGTCGCTCTTGTTCCTCCTGTGGAACCTCGCGACCGCCACGCTGATCAGTCCGCCCACGAAGATCGGCACCGACAACTGGAAGGGCAGGTAGAACCCGATCGCGACCGCGAGGATCGGCACGCGGAAGGAATACTTCCTGGCCTGGAGATACTGATCCAGCGCGATGATCCCGACTGCCGCGATCATTCCGATGATGACGAACGTCCAGGGCAGTCCGCCTTCGAAGACGCCTCGGGCCACGGAGGCCATCAGGTTGGCCTGGGGCGAAGAGAGCGCCTTGGAGCCGGCGCCTTTCATCCCGGCGAAGCCGTAGGCGCCCTGCAGGAGGATGAGCACCGGGCCGATGGTCAGTGCGGCCGAGGCGGTTCCGACCATTTCCATGACCTGCTGTTTCCAGGGCGTGGTGCCGACGAGCCGGCCGCATTTGAGATCCTGCATGACGTCTCCTGCGATCGCGGCGGCGCAGCAGATGACGGCGCCGACGATGATCGCGGCGGCCGGGCCGTTCACCGCCGACTTGCCCATCAGGAGCACCAGCAGGACCGAGGCGACCAGGACCGTCGAGACCGTGACGCCGGAGATGGGGTTGTTCGAAGAGCCGACCAGGCCGGCCATGTAGCCTGCCACGGCGGCGAACAGGAAGCCGGTTCCGAGCATGACGAAGGCCATGATCAGCGAGATGTGCACCTGCTGGACGTAGTGCTGGTAGACCAGGAACAACGGGACGATGGAGCCGACGATCAGCCCGATGATCCACTGCATCGGGAGATCCCGCTCCATGCGGTCGGTTTCGCCTTTGCCTTCCTTGAGTTTCTTGTAGGCGTGCAGGCCGCTGGTCATCCCGCTGAGGAGCGATTTGCGAAGACGGAAGATGGTCCAGAGGCCGCCGATGAGCATGCCACCGACGCCGGCGTAGCGGGTCCGCTTGGACCAGATCCGCTGCGCGTAGTCCTTGGCGGGGACGGGCTTGCCCAATTGGGCCAGGACTTTGTCGTTGTGTGCACGCACGCTGTTGGCGTCCTCGGGCGAGGCATTCGGGTCGATCGTCCTGGTCTCGAGCACGAATGCGTTCCAGGCTCTCGGCTCGCTCGTGCGGCTGTCCCACGCCTTGGGATCGTTCGGATCGACCACGACGAAGCTGGCGTTTACGGTGTTCCATTCCTGCGGGAGATTCTTGTTGAGGAGCTGATACTGCGGCCACTCGCCCCGTGCGGCGACGACCGGGATGGCCACGTACCAGTTGACGGCTCCGCCCAGGAACATCAGCAGAGCGATGTTGAGTCCGACGATGTACCCCACGGAGAGCAGGGCCGGACTGAGGTTGGAGCCGAAGTAGGCGATCGATCCGCCCACGCGCCGGGCCCCTTGCAGGATCTCGGGCCAGATCCCCAGCGCGTTGGCGCCGACTTTGAACAGGCCGCCGGCGATGGCCGCCTTGACGATGTACTTGATGCCGGAGGTGTCCGTGCGCCCGGTCTCGAGCACCTTGGCCGTCGCGACGCCCTCGGGAAACTGGAGCTTGGTCTCCACGATCAGCGAGCGACGCAGCGGGATGGTGAACAGCGTGCCCAGCAACCCGCCGAACCCTGCGATCAGCGCGACCCACGTGTAGCTGAACTGGTCCCAGAAGCCCAGGAGCAGCAGGGCCGGCAGCGTGAAGATGACGCCTGCCGCGAGAGATTCGCCCGCCGAGGCGCAGGTGCCGACGAGATTGCACTCATAGATCGTGCTGTTGCGGAAGAACCGCATGATGCCCAGGGCCATCACCGCCGCGGGGATGGCTGCCGAGACGGTCATGCCTGCGAACAGGCCCAGGTACGCGTTGGCCGCCGACAGCAGCACGGACAAGATCACGCCGAAGAAGATCACGCGGACGGTCAGCTCCTTCGGCCCCGGGGCGTTGCTGTATTCACTCATGAAACACCTGTCTCCAAATCCATGTTGTTGCTTGTTGTTATGAATTGCGCCGTCTACTCGGCGCGTTCATGGTCCCTGTCTTTCAGCAGCTTGCTGTACATCTTCAGTCTCCCTTCGAGGAGACGTTTGTCGGGCAACTGCGTCTGGTACTCGGCCACCTTCATCTTGTGCGGCCCATGTCGCAGGAGAAGCTCGACGTGCTGGCGTCTTGCGGATGTGCACAGAATCAGGCCCACGGGTTCATTCCCCAGTTCAGTCAGGAACTGCTCCAGATTGCGAACGATCGCGGCTTCGAGGTCCTTCTCGGAATAAGCGCCTTTGAGCCCGAGGAAGTCGAGCACGTAGGGGTCTTTGAAGATGTCCTCGTATCGGGCAATCTCCGTCGAGCCCATCTGTTCTTCTTGCGACACCAGTTGAGCGGTGTCCCTGGAGAGGACCACTCGCTCGAATAACGCGCGATCAATCTGCCGGCGAAGCTCCCGTTTCGACCACCGTTGGCTGGCCGCCTGTTCGAAGTAGAATCGGCGTTGCATAGGGTCCGAAATGCTAAGTAGCATTCGGTAATGTGTCCAGCCAACGCGGAAATGCTTGCGGAAATCGATGATGAGTCTGGGTGCGGGGACGGCAGGTGATGCCGGGAGAACCTGGCCGAATTCGTTAGCCACTGGCTCACGAATCTCGAACGCCAGAGAGAACCGTCGCATCTCCTGAAGGTTCACCTTGGAGTAACCCGGTCCGTACTCCTGAGTCAACAGGTCTGATAGTCTTTCGAGAAGCTGCTGTCCATACCCTGCTCGCTTCTCATACTCTTGAATATTCTGCGTGATGACGCGGCCGATGTTCCAGTAGAGACTCACCATCGCCAGGTTCGCGGTCACCGAGACGTGAGTCCTCGCGGACTCGATCAAGTCCCGGATCTCCGTCGTCACCTTCTTGATGGCGACGACGGGATTGCCGCGCGATGCGGGGCTCGTGCTTCTTCTGGCGTTGGTTCTCTTCTTGGCCGTCATGGTCACTTTACGAACTGTTCGACGAAGTATTTCGCGGTCAGGGGTTCGCCTGTGGCGCGGTCGATCATCTGGTTCCAGGGGTAGAGATTGCCGGCCTCGAAGACCTTCTCTCTCAGGAAGCGTCCGGCCTTTTCCTGGCCGACGTAACTGAGTTCCTGGCCTTTCTTGACCTTGAGCACCTTGGTCCGCAGCTCGTGGTGCAACTGCGAGGCCAGCAGTTCACCGAGCATGTAGTTGTGATAGTAGCAGGGAGCGACCGCGAAGTGGATCTTCGCCGCCCAGTCGGGGCTGTTTCGCTGGGGCGGGCGGCTCACGAACTGGTACTTCTCGACCATGTCCCACCAGAGCTTGTTGAGGTCCTGGTCGGGATTGGCGTAGAGCTCCTTCTCGAAAGAGTACATCACCATGTCCCAGCGGGCGAAGATGAGCTGCTTGAGCTGCATGTACTTGCCGCTGACGGTCTCGATCTCGGCCCGCTGCGTGTCGGAGAGGCCGAGCATCTCCTGCATCCAGGCAGGATTGCGGCTCAGCCGTCCGAAGAACATCGCGATCGCTTCGGTCGTGAACGGGTGCGCCGGCGAGCGGAGCACGTACGGCGAATCGAAATCGAGATACTTGTCGTAGACGCCGTGACCGAGTTCGTGGAGGGTCGTCTCCATCCAGGTTTCGTTGCTCTGGATGTTGCACAGGATTCGCACGTCGCCCTCGCGGTCGATGTGGGTGCAGAAGGCGTGCGGGTTCTTGCCCTCTTTCTCGTAGAGGTCGCTGTTGGCCAGGATCTGCTCGACCGGCAGGCCGAGACCCTGGTAGAACTTCGCGGCGAGCTGCTCGATGTTCCTGCCCTGATAATAGACGTCGAGGTCCAGGTCGTAGACCATCGGCGTCTCCTGGAAGAACGGGTCGTGATAATGCCAGGGCATCAGCTTCTCGGGCGAGACGCCGGACTGTCTGGCGAGGATCGCGTCGAGTTCGGTCTTGACCTTGCGGAACGGTTCGTTCGTCAGGCGGTACAGCTCCGCGAAGATCTTGTCGAGATCCTTCACATCCTGTTCGCCGGTGGCCAGGGCCATCGTGTGATAGTTGTTGAAGCCCAGCTTGCGAGCCGCCTGGTTGCGGAGCTTGACCAGCCGGACGATGTCGCTGGCGACCGCCTGGCCGACCTGTTTGCTGGCGAGCCACGCCTGCTGACGCTTGGCGGAATCGGTCTCGCTCTTGAGGATCTGCTTGATCTCGTTGTCGGTGACCTTGCGGCCGTCGATCGTGCCGCGGAAGGTGCTGAAGTTCTTCTCGATCTCGGTGCCCAGCTCGACGATCTGCTTGAGCAACTCCGGCTCGATCTGATTGGAAAGGTAGCTGTTGTGGAGGACGGTCAATTGCCGGGCCAGGAGCTTGTCCTTGATTTGGCGGGAATCCTTGAGCTCGCGGAGGTACGCGAAGTCCTTCGCATCGCTGTAGATCCTTCGGATCTGAAGCGTCAGTTTGCTGGAGCGGTCGTAGGCGTTCGGATCTCCAGTCACGGCGGCCTCCCACCAAGCCAGGTTCGCCTGCTTCTCCAGCGGTTTGATCTTCTCGACGTGTGTCGCAATGAAATCCTTCAAGGCTTTCTCCTTCGCATTGGCCGCATGGGCTCGGGGTGTGACCATTGCCGCCGCCAGCGTCGCCACAATCACCAGGTTCTTCATCATCATGGGTCTCCGTCAGTACAAAGGACTCCGTCCACGGACAAACGAGTTTGTCCGCGTCACTTCGTTCAGCGCGACAAGAACCGTTCGGCGGCTCTTGGCTGCATCATCTTCGTTTGCTGAGACGGTTCAGTTCGCGTCGGCCGAGCGATTCGGATACGCCGGCCTCTTCGGCCTCTTCGGCGGATTCTTCTCCAGGAGATTCAGGACGACGCCGACCGCAGCTTCGAGTTGCGGATCGCGTCCGGCCGCCAGTTCGTGCGGGGCGTCCTCGACCTCGTAGTCCGGATCGACGCCGTAGCCTTCGACCGCCCAGGCGCCGTCTTCGTACATGCCGAACGTCGGAGCGGTGACCGAACCGCCGTCGACCAGGGTCGGATTGCCGCTCATGCCGACGAGCCCGCCCCAGGTTCGCGTGCCCACCAGGGGGCCCAGTTGCGCTTCGCGGAAGTAGTAGGGGAAGGCGTCGCCGCCGGAGCCGGACCAGCCGTTCATGATCATGACCTTCGGCCCGGTGTGGCTGAGGGTCGGGGTCTGCCAGTCGCGGTGATCCCGCCGGGCCCAGTAGTTGTAGGTGGGCCGGCGCAGCAGCTCGATGAACCGGTCGGGGATCTGGCCGCCGCCGTTGAACCGTTCGTCGATGACCAGGGCCTCTTTGTCGAACTGCGGCCCGAACTGGCGGACCAGCTCGTTTTGGCCGTTCTGACCGGTGTCAGGCACATAGATATAGCCCACGCGGCCCTGCGTCGCCTCTTCGACCTTGCGGCGGTTGCTCTCGATCCAGGCGAGATTGCGGAGCCGGAACTCGTTCGACATGGGCTGGACCAGGACCTCGTTGGCGTCATTAGCGTCGGGCGTGCGGCTGACGGTCAGTCGCACGACCTCGCCCGCCAGACCCTGGAACGCGGCCCAGGGGTCTCGCGAGGGGTCCAGCGGCCGGCCGTTGACCGCCAGGAGATAGTCGCCTTCATTGACCTTCAGGCCGGGGGCGCGCAGAGGCGACTTCACCTCGGTGTCCCACTTGGCGCCTTCGTAGATCTTGCTGATACGATAGGCCTTGTTCCCGGCGTCCAGTTCGAAATCGCAGCCGAGCAGGCCGACGTTGAGGGTGGTCGGGGACTCCATGTCGCCGCCACGGACGTAGGTGTGCGAACAGTTGAGTTCCGCGATCATCTCGCCGATGACGTAGTTAAGGTCCTCGCGGTCCACGATATACGGCAGCAGCGCGGAATACCGCAGCTTCATCGCTTCCCAGTTCACGCCGTGCATGGCGGGATCGTAGAAGTAGTCCCGCTGGATCCGCCAGGCGTCCATGAAGATCTGACGCCATTCTTCCTGCGGATGAATCCAGGCGCGAAGGCTGCCGGAGGCGATCCGTCCGTCGGTGGTCTTCTTGTTCTCGCCGACGTCGACGATGCCGTAACTGCCGCCGACTCGGTAGATGATCTTCTTGCGGTTGGCGGAAAGGTCGTAACCGTCGATGCCGTCGAGGACGGTCTTCTCCTCGCGCTCCTTCAGATCGAAGTAGAGCAGGCGACCCGCGGATTCACCGGGCCTTCGGGCTCCGGTCGGCAGGCGACGGACGAAGAGCAGCTTGCCCTCGACGCAGTTCAGGCCGCCGAGATTGCCCGCTTGGATCGGCAGTTGAACCACGCGGCTCTCGAAGCCGTCGAAGTCGATCAGGACCGGCTTGGGTCCCTTGTCGTCCTTCTTGCCCTTTTCTTCTTTCTTGTCGTCTGCGGCCTTGCCCTCCTCGGCCTTCGATTCGTCCGAAGCCTGTTCGTCGCTCGGGGCGTTGGGGTCCTTCGCCTCTTCTTCCTTTTCGTCCTGGGCTTCGTCCTTCTTCTGCGGCTCTTCTTTCTTCTTCTCGTCCTGATTCTCTTTCTTGACCTCTTCTTCATCGCTGCGCGGCGCCAGCAGCGACTCGACGTCCTTTCTCAACGTCGCGGCAAAGAGTCTCGTCGAGTTCGGATAGATCCAGGTGGAGTCCATGTCGCCGTAGACCGGGTTGAACTCGCGATTGGACGCGAAGAACAGGTACTTGCCCTCGACGTCGAAGACGGGGCTCGATTCGTCGTAGTAGTCGCTGGTGACCTGGCGGGTCATGCCGTCGATCGAGTCGTAGATCATGACGTTCCCGTTGCGGTTGGCGCCGCGTTTGGCGTACGTCAGCCACCGGCTGTCGGGCGACCAGGAATACGAGGCCATGTTGTACCACTCGTCCTTGTCGACGAACGAGGGTTTGCCGTCGTTGACGTCCACGACGTACAGGCTGCCGGTCTTGTCGCTGAACGCGATCTTCTTGCTGTCGGGCGACCAGACCGGGCGGTAGCGAAACGCCAGACCGTCCTTGGTGATCTGTCTCTCGGGGCCGGCGCCGTCGCCGGGACGGAGGTACAGCTCGTATTCCCCCGTCCTGTCGGAGAAGTAGGCGATATGCTTGCCGTCGGGCGACCACGCGGGATCGCGCTCCGCCACGCCGGAGGTGTTGGTCAGGTTCCGCACGCTGCCGTGCTTTTCGGGGATGGTGAAGAGTTCGCCCCGCGCCTCGAACAAGGCTCGTTTGCCGGTGGGGGAGAGCGACCAGCTCTCGATCCGGCTGGAGACGTTCTTGAGCTCCGCGCGGATCTGGGGCAGATCCGTGGGCACCTGGATGCTCAGAGGTTTGGAGGTTTCGGCGTCCAGGTCGAGCAGGTGCAGGAGGCCGCCGTTCTCGAAGACGATGGCATCGGGTCCGATGCTGGGCCACTTCACGTCGTACTCGGTGAAGCGGGTGACCTGGCGGGTCCGCTTGGTCCGCAGCTCGTAGGCCCAGAGGTTGAGTTTCTTCTGGGCGTCGCGGTCGGACAGGAAATAGATCGTGTCCTGATGCCACATGGGAACCGCGTCGGTGCCGGGGAAGTCGGTGAACCTCTCCGACGTCTTGTTGACGAAATCGTAGAGCCACAGATCGCTGGCCATGCCGCCTTGGTATCGCTTCCAGGTGCGAAACTCCGTGGAGATGTACTGGAACGCCATCCGCGTGCCGTCGGGACTGAAGCTGGCCAGTTCCGCGTACATCAATGGCAGCGGTTCGGGCATCCCGCCTGCGACCGGCTGTTTGAAGAACTGGTTGAACCGCCGGGAGGGGCTGTTCATCATCGAGCGGTACAGGATGTGCTTGCCGTCGGGGTACCATTCGACGACGTGGTCGCTGTCGGGGTGGTGGGTCAGGCGGGTGGGTGTGCCGCCGTAAGCGGGGATTGTGTAGATGTCGGTGTTGCCGTCGTAATTGCCGCTAAAGGCGATCGTCGAGCCGTCGGGGGAGAACTTGGGCAGCAGTTCCTGGCCCTTGGGCGAGCTGAGCCGCCGGGCGACGCCGCCGGTCTTGGGGACGATCCACAGATCGCCCGCGTAGACGAAGACGATCTGGTCGGCGCTGACGTCGGGGAACCGCAGCATCCTGGCGTCGGGGGTATGGTTGGATTCCTCTGCCTGGACGGCCGGTATTGCCGCGACAAACAGCACAAGGGCGACGAACTTCAGCATGTATCTCATCATGGCTCCTACCTCGCATAACCGATACGCGTACACCGCAAAAACGTCGAACGGGCATGGTACCAGCTTTGCCGGCCCAAATCAAGGTTGCGACCGGCCAGTTCGCAGGGCAGATGCTACTGCAATGGATCGACGACGGGCAGAAACGAGAAACGGCGAAAGCGAGCCTCGGGGCGCCTCATCGCACCCGTCCATCAGGGCCAGTCCGGCGCCGGCGACAAACGATCCCCCCTCGGTGCCGGCGTGCCATCCTTTTCTCCGCTGGTACCCAGCAAAGCGTCAAACGCGTCTCTCGAATGCGACCCGCCCGCGATGCACGCGCAACTACGGTCATATACCCGTCAAACCCCGTCTGCCGTACTTTTGTTTGCTCCGGGCCGGGGAGGGGACTATGATGGCCGCCGACGGTTGGGGGCGTCCGGCATGGCGGCCGACGGCGGGTCGGCGACAGCGTGCGACGCGAGCCCCCTGTCCAATGACGATCGACCAGGGTCCCTGGAGCAAGCACGACGATCATGACATCAGGCAAACACCTCAACGCGCCGCTGCCGACGACGAAGATGCCCCCGAGCGTTCCCTATATTCTCGCCAACGAAGGCGCGGAGCGTTTCGCCTTCTATGGCATGAGTTCGATCCTCGTGGTCTTCATGACCAAGAACCTGCTCGGGCCCGGCGGGATGCTCAACCCCATGGCCGACGAGTCCGCCCGCGCGTGGTTCCACTGGTTCACCGCAGCGGTCTACTTCATGGCGATCGTCGGCGCCCTGATTTCCGACCTGTGGTTCGGCAAGTTCAAGACGATCATCTGGTTCGCGTTGGTGTACTGCGTCGGCTTCGTCGTTCTGACGCTGGACCACACCCGGCTGGGCCTGGCCGCCGGACTGATTCTGATCGCCACCGGCGCCGGCGTCATCAAGCCCTGCGTTTCCGCCAACGTCGGCGATCAGTTCGGACCCTCCAACAAGCACCTCATCGAGAAAATGTATAGCTGGTTCTACTTCTCGATCAACGTGGGAGCGGCGATCTCGATGTGGTGGTGTCCGATCCTGCTGGACAGGCACGGCCCGACGATCGGCTTCGGCGTCCCGGCCGTCGCCATGTTCATCGCGACGCTCGCCTATTGGCTGGGCCGGCGCAAGATGGTGGATATTCCCCCGGCCGGCCCGAAGGCCTGGGCCGAGATCTTCGATCGGGAGCAGCGGGTCAATCTGGTCAAAATCGGCATCATCTTCCTGTTCGGCTCGATGTTTTTCGCTCTGTACTATCAATCCCAGTCCGCGTGGGTGCTCCAGGCGGAGAAGATGGAATTGCAGTGGCTCGGCATCAACTGGCTTCCTGCCCAGATGCAGGCGGCCAACTCGGTGCTCGTGGTCGTGATGATCCCGGCGTTCGCGTACGTGGTCTATCCCGTCATCAACCGCCTCTGGAAACTGACGCTGCTTCGCAAGATGGGCATCGGCCTGTTCGTCACGGCGGTGAGCTTCCTGGTCCCGATCTGGATCGAGACGCAAATCCAGCAGGGCGGCAAGCCCTCCATCGGCTGGCAGTTCGTCGCCTACATCTTCCTGACCGCGGCGGAGCTGATGGTCTCGATCACGTCGCTGGAGTTCGCCTACACCCAGGCCCCCAACAAGATGAAGTCGCTGATCCAGGCGGTTCAACTGCTGTCGATCTCGCTGGGCAACATCATCGCGGCGGTCGTGAACATGGCGATCGAGAACGCCGACGGCAGCAGCAAGTTGCCCGGCGCGAGCTACTACTGGTTCTTCGCCATCGTGATGCTCGTGACCTCGTTCCTGTTCATCCCGGTCGCCCGCTGGTACAAACCCAAGGACCACATCCAGGACGAAGCCCCGGCCCAGTAGGGAGCCTCCTGCGCCGGGTGCGTTCCGGCGAGTTCGATGGGTGCAGGAAAGGTGTTTCGGATCGGTTGAGTTGGAGAGAATGGAAGGGAGAAGACAATGAAGCTCGGTTCGTGCACGTTCGTGGCAGTTCTCGTCTCGCTCGGCATCGTCTGCATGTCGTCGGGCGAGTCGTCGTTGACGATCTACAACCAGGACTTCGCGGTCGTGCGGGAGCGACTGCCCCTGGACCTCAAGCAGGGGACCAACGAGGTCCGCGTCACGGATATTACGGCCCGCATGGAGGCGGACTCGGTGATCCTCCGCGATCCCCAGGGCAGGCGGAGGATACAGATCCTGGAGCAGAACTACCAGGCCGACCCGGTCTCGCAGGGACTGCTGCTGTCGCTGTACGAGGGCAAGGAGATCGATTTCCTCGTGCAGCGAGAGGGTCGGGACACTTACGTTCGCGGCCGGATCATCCGCAGCGGCTACGATCCTCGGCGGCCCGGCGCAGAGCCCTACGAGATGATCATGAGGCGGTACATCTACGATGAAGAAGAGCCTGCCGAAGCCCGGCCGGGAACCGGCCAGCCCATTATCGAGGTCAACGGCAAGCTGCGTTTCAGTCTGCCGGGCGAGCCGTTGTTCCCATCGCTGGCCGACAACACGATTCTCAAGCCGACTCTCCACTGGCTCCTCCAGACCGATGCGTCGGGCAAGCTCGACGCCGAGTTGAGCTACATCACAGGCGGCATGAAGTGGGAGGCGGATTACAGCCTGATCGCTCCGGCCGAGGGCGACATCATCGACATGATCGGCTGGGTGACTATGGACAACCAGAGCGGCCGGACGTTCGAGAACGCCCGGATCAAGCTTATGGCCGGAGACGTGAGCAGAATCCAGCCCGTCATGGAGATGATGGGTGGCATGGGGGGCATGGGACGTGCGGCCCGAGACGACATAGAGCCTGCCGTATCCGAGAAGACCTTCGATGAGTACCACCTGTACACGCTGAACCGGCCTGTGACACTTCGCGACCGCGAGACCAAGCAGGTCGAGTTCCTTCGCGCCGAGGGGGTTCAGGCCCAGCGGCTCTACGTCTATGACGGGGCCCGGATCGGCGGGAGAATGCCGCGTATCGCTTCGGAGGGCCTTCGCAACAACCGCGACTATGGTACGCAGTCCAATCCCAAGGTCTCGGTGATGAGGGAGTTCAAGAACTCCGCTGAGAATCATCTGGGCATTCCGCTGCCCAAGGGACGCCTGCGCTTCTACCGTCTCGGCGACGACAGCCAACTGGAGTTCATCGGCGAGAACACGATCGACCACACGCCACGCGATGAGACGGTCCGCGTCTATACCGGCGATGCCTTCGACCTCGTGGGCGAGCGGCGTCGAATGGACTACCGCCTCGACACGGAACGCAAATGGCTTGACGAATCGTTCGAGATCAAGGTCCGCAACCGCAAAGAACAGGGCTCCGTCGAGATCCGCGTCGTCGAGCACCTGTACCGCTGGAGCACGTGGGAGATCACAGAGAAATCAGACGCCTTCACCAAGACGGACAGCCAGACGATCGAGTTCCGCGTCCAAGTCCCCGCGGGCCAGGAGAAGACCCTCACATACAAGGCCCACTACACCTGGTGACGGGCGGGGCCGCTCGGGGGATTTCGCTTGCAGGCTTGACAGGGGGCCCCGGTGGGGCTACTTGGAGAGGCGCCCATTTGTGAAAGGTGATGCTGATGCTCAAGAACGTTCCGCCGATTCTGTCGCCGGAGTTGATGAAGATCCTCATGGAGATGGGGCATGGCGATGAGATCGTGCTGGCCGACGGGAACTTCCCCGCCGCGTCGGTCGCTCAGCGACTCGTCCGTTGCGACGGTCACGGCGTGCCGGAGTTGCTCGAAGCGGTGCTAAAGTTCTTCCCGCTCGACATTTACGTCGAGAAGCCGGTGGGTCTGATGGCGGTCGTGCCAGGCGACAAGACCCAGCCGACGATCTGGGAAACGTATCGAACCATCGTGCGAAACAGCGGCGAGCGGTTCTCCGACTTCGAGTTCGTCGAGCGGTTCGCCTTCTACGAGCGAGCCAAGAAGGCCTACGCGGTCGTCGCGACCAGCGAAAAAGCCCTCTACGCCAACGTCATCCTGAAAAAGGGAGTCCTCTGACGCCCAGGGCTCTTCGCGAAATGGCGAAATCTGTGTCGGATGGCTCCGAAACGCGGAACAGAGGCCGTCTCGTGCGCATCATTGCTGTTGCCCGAGGTGGGCAGAAATCCGTGCGTAGGGCGCTAATCGAAGGGTGAGACTGATCGTATAGGAGCCATAACATGCGTAAGAGACTGGGGTTTACGCTGATCGAGCTACTGGTCGTGATCGCGGTGATCGCGGTGCTGATGGCGATCATGATGCCGGCGCTGCATCGCGTCAGGAAGCAGGCCAGGACGACAGCGTGCCTGGCGCAGCTCAAGCAATGGGGTCTGATGTTTTCGATGTACTGCCAGGACAACGATGGCTATTTCTTCACAGGCGAACTGCAGGGCGCGCGTAACAACGTCACCGCCACGATCAACGGTGTTACTCGCGTGCGGAACATCGGGTCGGGCGGATTCTGGCGAATCGTCATGGCGCCCTATTCCAAGGATACGGAAATGTGGCTCTGTCCTCAGGCTACAAAGCCTCTTCCGACCGGCGGCATTCCTCAGGGCACGTGGGCCTACACCTGCTGGGAAACCGACGGCGACAGGGGCAGCTACGGCCTCAATGGCTGGATCCTGAACATCAGGGCGTCGAGGTCCGCGGGGAATCGAACGAATGGCTGGGGTCGCGCCGATCTGGATTCACAGGGCAGATCGCGTCATTGGGGCACACCGGCGACGCAGTACAGCAGCAATGTGCCGGTGTTCACCGGCAGTTGGTGGGTGGACTCGTGGCCGCTGGATACAGACCAGCCCCCGAGCGTGGCGAACGGGCCGCCGGACCAGCCTGGGGTGAACGAGATGAACCGCGTCTGCGTGGATCGGCACGACGGCTTCGTAAACTCGCTGTTCGCCGACTGGACGGCCCGCAAGGTGGGCCTGAAGGAACTCTGGACTCTCAAGTGGCACAGGACGTACAACACCAATGGTCGGTGGACCCGGGGCGGCAATATGGATCCTGCAGCGTGGCCGCAATGGATGAGGGGCTACAAGGACTACTGATCGAAGCCGCGAGAGAGGCTTTGTCGCAATGGGATTGTGTGCATCGGGTTCCCACTGAGCTTGCTTGGATGGGAACCTTGCTTTCTGCACCGTTCAGCGGGTCTTGGCGTTGATCAAAGCGGCCAGGAGGATGTGCCGGAGCTGGTCGAGGCTGATGCTGTCGAGATAGGCGTCGGAGAAGTCGAGCTTGAATCGGCCGCGAAAATCCTTGATCCGCTTCTTGAGGTCTTCCCTGCCCAAAACGGCAATCGACGTCACGAGTTGTTCGAACTGTCCTTGCGAGCTCACGGCCTTGTCCCTGCGAAACACGTGGTGATCATCCGAAACATCCAGGCTGCAAGGGGGTTATCGCCGTCGCGGCGGGGGGGCTTTTGAGAAAACTCGCTGCCGCCGTCATAATCGACGGGATCGGGCTATTATTGGGCGGGAAATCTTTTGTTCCGGCTCATCGCGTCTGATAATCTGCGGCCATGAAAACAAGTGAGCTCGATTATACGTTACCGTCCGAGTTGATTGCCCAGGACCCTGCTGGGGTTCGCAGCGACTCGCGGCTGCTGGTCGTGGACCGGACTTCGGGCAAGCTGACAGACAGCCGATTCGACCGCGTCGTGGACCACCTCCGGCTTGGCGACTGCCTCGTTTTGAATGACACAAAGGTCCTTCCTGCAAGGTTTTACGCGCGTCGTCACACCGGCGGAGGGCTCGAAGCCCTCTTTCTGGCCGAGACAGGCACTCCCGGCTTGTGGCAAGTCCTGCTCAAGGGAACCCGCAAGCTCAAGCCCGACGAAGCGATTCACATCGTTGACGGCCGACAGAAGGATTTCTGCACCGCCAAGGTGGTCGAGAGACAGGATGGCGGCGTCTGCCTGCTGGCGCTCGATCTCAAGGCCTCCGCAGAGACGGTCCTGAACGAGATCGGTTTCCCGCCGTTGCCGCCGTATATTCGTCGGGATCACGATTGGTCCAAGGCCGAGCGCGACCGGCAGCGATATCAGACGGTCTACGCCAGTCAAAGCGGCGCGGTGGCGGCGCCAACCGCGGGCCTGCATTTCACCGAGGGACTGCTGGCTCGATTGACCGACTCCGGCGTCCGCCTGGCCCGCGTCACGCTGCACGTCGGCGCAGGCACCTTCAAGCCGATCAGCGTCGAGAACGTCGAGGACCACGAGATCCATCACGAGTGGTATCGCCTCGACGCCGCCAACGCCAAGATCATCAACAACGCCCGCGCCGCCGGCGGGCGGATCGTCGCCGTGGGTACAACCGCCACGCGGGTGCTCGAGACGGTCGGATACCCGCTCCAGGCGCAGGAAGGCCAGACGAATCTCTTCGTTACGCCGGGCTATCGGTTCAAAGCCGTCGACGCGATGATCACGAACTTCCACCTGCCCCGCTCGACGCTCCTGGCTCTGGTCGGCGCGTTCGCAGGTCTGGAGCCGATGCTGGCAGCCTACCGCCACGCGGTCGAACAGCGATATCGATTCTACTCCTATGGCGACGCCATGCTGATCTTGTGACGCGGTTCGATGGGGGACCGGCCCTGCGGTGCTACAGGATACGTTTGAGACCGGGGATTCGGCGAACCAACCCTGCGATCAGGAAGCACGCGGGGATCACGAAGGCTGCGACCAGGACGAACTTCAGCAGTGGATACAGATGCACATTCCGGACCATCAGCGTCAGGACGATCAGCACCGGCGTGTGGAGGACGTAGGTCGCGTAGGAGTTGGCGGAGGCCGCCTGGCTCAGCGCATTGTGGCGATTGAGCCGCTCTCGGAACAGGACCAGCAGGCCGACCGTCAGGAGCACGCCCAGCGACTGCTCCCAGAGAGCCAGGCCCAGGGCCTGCCAGCGAAGGCCGCCCAGAAACTCCGATACGTCCCCGTCGGTGGCGCCGCCCAGGACGGTCAGCACAGGGAACAGGACGAACACGAGAATCGCGGCCAGGATCAACGAGTTCCGGCCCAGCGACGTCGAGAGCCGAGTCAGCCACTGTCGGCGATAGGCCTGAACGCCCAGGATGAACATCACGATGTACTGAGGGAAGAAGGGGAGTTGGAGATTCAGCGGCTCGTAGCACCAGCCGACGGGCCGCCACAGCCGCACGAGGAAGGACGCAACGCCCAGGAACACCGCCAGGATGACCAGAGAGAATCCGTTCGGCGCGGCGCAATCCTCTGAAGCTTGAGGAATGCGTTTGCCGGTTGTCAGCCGCCAGAGGAGGTACGCGAGGCTGAACAGCAGAAGCGCCTCGACGAACCACAGTGGCCCCCGGCCGAGATGGAATGACGTGTAGTAGGAGGCGGCCCACTGTCGAAACGAGAGTTGGTGTACGTCGTGACGCGCCAGCCAGTAGATCAGGAACGGATGAATGACGAGGTCGTAGAAGAGCATGGGGATGCCCAATCGCACGAGACGGTCGATCAGGAACTTTCTGGGTCCTTTGCGGTCGAACGAGGCCGGGGTGAAGTAGCCCGAGAGCAGGAACATGCAGCCCATGAAGAACGACTGGCAGACCGCGTTGTGCATGGTCAGAATCAGGCCGGTGGGCATGTCCGGCTTGATTTCCTTGTAGTACCAGCCGCCTTCGCCGCCATAGGTGACTGAGAGATGGACCATGATGACCATGACGATGATCAGGGTCCGCAGGTTGTCGATGAACGCCAGGCGAGGAGCGGCAACGGGGGCTGAGCCCATGATTCTTCTCCCTCAGCGAACGGGAACGTGCGGTTGAATGGGACCTGTAGGACTGATGGGACCTACAGGACGCGTTCGGCTTGGATCGGTGGGGCGGGGCTTGGCTTGAACGCGGGCAGTGCCGCAACAGCCGCGCAGGGGCCCGAGAAGGACCCCTGCGCCGAGCAGCTTCAAGATTTCTCTGCGAGTGGAATGCCGTCCACTCATGGGGCACTCACTCAATCAAGACCTATGGGTCCCATCGGTCCCACAGGTCCTGTGTCCTGTTTTCAGCCTTGGTACATCTCGTCGAAGCACTTCTGGGCCGCGACGACTGCGTGTCGCATCATGTCCTCGGCCACCGCGGTCTTGCGCTCGCCCAGGGCCTTGAGCAGGTCGCGGGCCTTGAGCTCCCTGGCCGCCTGTTCGCAGGCTTCCCAGCTCAGGACGCTGCGGATCACGCGGTCGATCGCCTGCTCGGTGTTGTCGTAGGCGCGGGGCTGCATGTCGTGGCCCTTCCAGCGGTCGTATCCGGCGCCCTGGATCAGGCCCGCCAGCGCGATGTTCATGCCGTTGACTCGCGCGCCGTGGTCGATGTCGAACTTGCCGGGGCCGCCGAGGATGATGCCGTCGTTGTAGCCCTGGCTGTTGAGGTGCATGTGCACGAGCATGCCGTTGTCGATCTCCTCGACCGTGTCGTAGATGTGGTCCAGGCCGATCATCTCGGAGTGACCGAACTCCTTGTTCACGCCTTTGTTGGCGATGTCCACGCCGAATTCTTCCGCGACCTTCCGCCAGAACACGATCGCGCTGGCGACGGTCGGGATCAGCATGGCGGGATGTCCCTCGTTGGGCTTGGGCTCGAACGCGATGCGGAGCTGGCCGCCTTTCTTGGCCTCGTACTTGCACAGGCCGGCGACGCTCTCCTTGAGGTTCTGGTACATCTGCTTGACCGCGATGGTCGCGATATCGTAGCCGAAGGAGCCGTTCCAGATCACGAAGGCCGGCGGCTTGTCGTCGTTCCAGGTCTTGCGCATCGTGCCGTAGGCCAGATCGACCGTGCGGGAGCCCAGCTCTTCCGCGGCCTTGCGCTCCGCGCGGTCCATCGAGCAGATGCCGCCGTAGGCGAAGTGCGAGTGCGCGCCGGGCGTGATCATCGCCAGCGCCAGCTTGTTGCTGACCATCGCGTCGGCGACCGCCTGGGCGTTGTTGTCGTCGACTTCCGCGTCGTAGTGCAGCTCGATGCCGAGCTGGACGTTGCGCGGTATCCGGGGACGGATCTTCTTGGCGACCAGTTCGACCATCTCCGGCGTGCCGAACTTGCCGCCGGCCCAGTCGGGACGGATGTCGCCGGGGACAAAGCCGCCTTTGCCGGCGTTGAACGTCCACCGACATATGCTGTGCAGGGATTTCTTGGCCATTGCTGCTACTCCTGATTCTCGTGCCTCGTGAGGCTGTTCCGTCGAATTCAACAGGCCGGCTCCGACCGGCTTGACACGGACAATCTTACGCAAGGACGGGACGGGAGTAAAGAAGTTTGAACTGTCAAGTTTGAAGTTTCAAGCAAGAACGCGGGGTGTGCGACTGGATTTTGTGGGGCGTCGGGGCGCCCACTCTGTCATCCTGAGCGAAGCGAAGAGCCTGCCCTGAGCGTAGTCGAAGGGATCTGGGCACAGAATGCGGGCGTACGTTCGGTGCATCCGAAGGCCAGATGCTTCGCTGCGCTCAGCATGACAAATGCTCATCAGGCCCCACGGAATCTGGTCGCAGACGAATGTGGGGGCGAGACTCCGTTCTTCTCTGACTTGACACTTCACACTTCACACTTCAAACTCCCTACTCCAGGTATACTTTGTCTCCCGGCCTGATCGGTGGGACCTTGTCTTTCTTGGCCGGGACGTCCGAGCGGTCCAGGGCGAAGCTCGGCGCGATCTCCAGGACGCAGTCGGGCGAGCCGTCGGCCTTGCGGGGGACCTTGATCCCGGCCGACTCCAGCCAGAGAGCCGCACGCTGGCCCATCATCCGTCGGGTGACCTCGGCGCTGTCCTCGCCTGCTGCGTTCTTGACCGGCGCGAACTGCTCGTTGCGGTCGATGTCCAGGATGATCGAGCGATCCGTCAGCGGGATGGCGTCGAAGATGAAGGACTCCAGCTTGACGCCGTTGGGCTCCCTGGGCTCGATCCGCCTGCCCTGGGCGTCGATGTGCGGGACCTTTTTGATCGCCTTGTGAAGGGGCAGGGTGTGCCCTTTGGTGTTGAGGTACTCGACGAAGGTCGTGTTGATGATGTGGATGGCGATGCTGCCGAGCTGGAAGGCGAGCGAGCCGTCGGAAAGACGCTTCTCGGCCAGTTCGTCCGGCAGGTCGCTGTATTCGATGACCGTGACCTTCCCGTCCACGAGGCAGAAGTTGCCGACCTTCTCCTTGGGACCGGTCTTGATGACCGCCTTGGACGACATCTGGGCGCCGTCCAGGACGTGCAGGCCGATGAACAGGGGGTCGAAGAGGCGGACCAGGGGGTTGTCCACCTGCCAGTAGGTGAGGTACTCGACGCCGTGGCGCTTCATGTCCGCCAGGGCCCCGCTGCGGGCCAGGGCGCGGATGCAGCCGCCGTGACCGTCGGGCGAGCGGGCGATCTGGCCCTTGTCCGCCAGGAGGATTCGCCCGTCGAAACCGAAATTCGGCAACGTCCCTTGCTGAAAAATGAAGACGTTCTTCGGGTCCAGGCCGTAGTGGTTATCAGTCCTGAAAATATCGACGGTCTGCTGGTGGTTCAGGGGACTGGTCATGACGTACCAGGGACAGACCGCCTTGTACCGCTTCGACACCGCCGCGATCGTCTCAGCGAAGATCCGAAAGAGGGTCTTGTTCCTGATGGGACTGATCGGGTAGTTGCCCTTGGGACCCTCGAAGCCCAGACGGGTGCCCTGCCCCCCGGCGACGGTGAGTGCCGCGACTTTGCCCTTGGAGATCAGTTCTTCACCTAACTCGATAGCCTTATTGTACTTACGTTTAAGATCGCTTGTGGCGGGCGTCACGCTATAGGACTTGGCCGGCTCGAAATCGTGCTGAATGGGAGGCTGCGGCTGCCCTTTGACCAGGGTCTCGATCCACTCGTCGATCGAGTCCAGGTCGAGTTCGCGGACCTGTTCGCACAGGTCGGCCCTGTGCTCCTCGCTCAGTTGCGGCCAAAACGTCAACAGATGTTCCTGGCGGTGTGCTGTCAGCAGTTCACGGATATTGAACCCGTCGCGTTCTTCGAGCATAGTATTCTCCAGAACCCCAAAGCTTCGGATCATACGTCAAACTGAAAAATATTCAAGGAAATGCGTGAATCGGGCGAAGAAAAGTTTGACATGCTTTCTTGCATGGGATAAGATCGTGAATGAAGACAGGTGGACCTGCAGAAGTTGTTCTATTATATTCTGTTCGTCATCATAAATACTTTTGCACTTCATATCCAGATCTGCCTGCCTCGGAGTTGTAGGAATCACAAGACCTACGATACGTGAGGAGTTTGAAGGTCTCGGCCCATTTGAGCAAAACTTCTGCGAACAGCGATGCTTTGTTTGATTGATGCCGGTCCGTTCTCGCATTCAGGCAGATTACTTTGTCTGGAGATTCGCGCAAATTGAGCATTAGCCAGTCAGGCGGCACCAAGCAGTTATCTGTTAAATTAGCCACTGTGGCGTAGTTGGAGAACGGTCGGTCTGCGAATCTCAAGAGAAGTGAAAAGGAGAATCAAATGAAAAGAAAAGGCTTCACCCTGGTCGAGTTGTTGGTCGTGATTGCGATCATCGCTCTGCTGATGGGCATTCTGATGCCGGCGCTGGCTCGCGTGCGCCAGTTGGCCTTCAGAATGACCTGCGGCACCAACCTGTCGGGCATTGGCAAAGCGATGCTGATCTACGCCAATGACTACGAGGACGAACTGCCCCGCGCCGGCGGCCGCAACGCCACCTGGGGTACCCTCCCCGCCAACGGCTACATCGCCACCACGCGTCAGGCCGCTTACGGCACCGCTGCCGACGGCTCCGGCGGCAAGGCTTCGATCAGCTCGTGCTTCTACCTGCTGGTCAAGTACGCTGAAGTGACGCCGAAGTCCTTCGTCTGCAAGGGCGACTCGGGCACCGTCGAGTTCAAGCTGGCCGACGCCGGCATCACCGGCGCCACCGAGCTGATCGACCTGTGGGACTTCGGTACCCCGGGCTCGACCGGCACCGCCTACAAGAGCTGCAGCTATGCGTACCATGTTCCGTTCGGCGCCTACGCGCTGACGGTTTCGAGCGAGCCGGGCTTTGCGGTCGCTGCCGACAGGAACCCGTTCCTGGCCAGCCCCGCCGCGGCGGCTGCTCCTCGCGCCAACTTCGTTCCTGACCTGACCGGTTACTCGGGCGGCACCGCCGAGACGGGCAAGGCCGGCAACGCCATCGCGCACCAGAACGAAGGTCAGAACGTGCTGTTCCTCGACGCGCACGTGGACTTCGAGAAGAGGTCCTACTGCTCGATCGAAGACGACAACATCTACCTGATCTCGAACTCGACCACCGGCGGCGGCTCGCCCATCGGCACCGTCCCCTCGCCGGCCAGCGCGACGAGCTATTCGCCCGCCAACCGCAAGGATTCCGTGCTCATACATGATCCGGACGCCTTCGGCGGCGCCGGCGCCCCCGCGTCGCGAAGCTAAGTTGCGTGTCGTTTGACGTTCAGTGGCGGCCCCGGTGGTCATCATCGGGGCCGCCCTTCTCCTCGAAGCGTGTTCTTTGATAATTGTGCCAGGCAAGAAGCGATGGCGACGCTGAACCCCGGTCAAGAGAGAGCACGCGACACTAGCGGCGGACTTCGGCAGTATCATTCGTAAGCCATTATATTTTCCTTTCCTCGATCGTCCGATCCGCTGCCTCCAAGCCTGTTCCCTCCCTTCCCGGATTCAAAGTCTCTTTCGCTTGGCCATTCGTGCATCAGCGCAGGTCTGCCCACAGGCGTCGGGCCGCCGGTACGCGCCGCCCGCACCCGCGGGATCGGTCCCGGTGCGCCCGGGCGGGGCCTTCCATTTCTCGCTGATGCGCGTCTCACTCGATCTTGAAAACAATCGGTCAGGCTCTGCGTATGGACCGGCCGTTTGGGTTCACGAGAGAAACCATGGGATCGGTGGACAAGGGGTATCCGCATTCGCGCGTTGCGACGGAGCCCTCTTTTCGCGTCGAGCCTGAGTCTCGCGGGCGGGTGTGCCGCCCGTGACCGATCGTGGCTTCGGTTGCGGCTGTCGGGTTTGCATTCATTCATCCATTTCCCGCATCCGTCGCCAGGAAGGTCGGTCCCGCCGGTCCCGAATGAAGGAAAGGGGATTACCATGAGAAGGAAAGGGTTCACACTAGTCGAGCTGTTGGTCGTGATCGCGATCATCGCTCTGTTGATGGGCATCTTGATGCCCGCACTGTCGAGAGTCCGCCAGTTGGCCTTCCGGCTGACCTGCGGCACCAACCTCTCGGGCATTGGCAAGGCCATGCTGATCTACGCCAATGACTACGAGGACGAACTGCCCCGCGCGGGCGGCCGCAACGCCACATGGGGCCCGCTGGCTCCCAATGGCTACATGGCCGCCACCCGCCAGGCCGCCTTCGGCACGAACCTCGACGGTTCCGGCGGCAAGGCGACGATCAGCTCGTGCTTCTACCTGCTGGTCAAGTACGCGGAGGTGACGCCGAAATCGTTCGTCTGCAAAGGCGACTCGGGCACGACCGAGTTCAAGCTGGCCGACGCCGGCATCACCGGCGCCACTGAGCTGATCGACCTGTGGGACTTCGGCACCCCCGGCGCGACCGGCACCGCCTACAAGAGCTGCAGTTACTCGTACCACGCTCCGTTCGGGCAGTACGCGCTGACGACGTCGAGCGAGCCGGGCTTTGCGGTGGTGGCCGACAGGAATCCGTGGATCATCAGTCCCGCCGCCACCGGCGCCAATCGCAACAGCTTCGTTCCTGACCTGACCGGTTACTCGGGTGGCACCTCTGAGACCGCCAAGGCGGGCAATGCCATCGCGCACCAGAACGAAGGTCAGAACGTGCTGTTCCTCGACGCGCACGTGGACTTCGAGAAGAGGTCCTACTGCTCGATCGAAGACGACAACATCTATCTGATCTCGAACTCGACCACCGGCGGCAGCTCGCCCGTCGGCACGGTTCCCTCGCCGGGGACGCCTGCGACCCGGTATCAGCCGGCCAATCGCAAGGACTCTGTACTCCTGCACGACCCGGACACTTTCGGCGGGAGATGAGGGCCTGTGTGTGGGTGAGCACTAGCCGTACGCGGATTGTGTCATCCTGAACGGAGCGGAGGATCTGGGCTGAGATCGGGAGGGAACTCTCGTTCGAAGCCCGGATTCCTTCAGCCAAAGCAGCTCCGTGGTTTCTGATCTGTCGGCGGCCCTGTGTGCGGAGGCGTGGGGCCGCCTTCTTGGAGTTGACTATGTCCGCGCCAGGCGAAGGCCCTGCTGGGCCGGGATGAAGTCGACGAGTCCGTAGTCGGTGCGAACCGATGCGATGGACTCGCCTCGCTGGAGGATCTGTTCTGCCGCGATGGTGCCGAGCCGCTCGTGCGCGCCCCTGAGGTGGGGCACTCTCCACGGGTCGATCCCCATGACCCTCGCAGCGGTCGCGTCCACCGCAGGCAGGTTGGTCCCCATGACGATCACGCCGGTGGGTTTGGGCGTGCCCATGATCGGGCCGTCGCCTTCCATGCCGACGATGCCGTCGATGATCGCCAGGTGGGGGGCCACCGTCTGGTTGATGTCCAGGACCGAAGGCACGATCCCCGCCCAGTGCAGGATGTTCTTGGGCCAGCCGTACACCGCGCCGGGCATCATGCCGAACAGGTTCTTCATCGAAAGCGTCACGCCGACCCAGTGGTGCGTCTTCATCTTGGGCATCGAGACGATCCAGTCGACCTGGTCCACCACCGCCGGCAGCGTGAGAGTCGCCAGACCGTTGCGAAGGCCCGCGTTGGGACGTACGATCAGATCGTCGTTGTTCAGATCGACGAACGGCGTCTTCTGCTCGACGAGCGCCTCGGAGATGCGGACCTCGTCGAGGACCCGCGTCGTGTCCAGGCAGTGGCCGGAGCCTTCGCCGATGAGGATGCTCGCGGCCCCCAGCCTGCGGAACGCGTCGGCGGCGCCGAAGATCACCTCGGGCTGCGTGCAGATGTGGATCGCGCCTCGCACGGTCTCCACGAAGTTGGGTTTCAGGAGGATTCGCTTGCCGCGGACCTGCGAGGGACCGACGCCCAGGCTGCGAAGTCCCGCTTCGATGACCGAGGACAGATCCACGCTGTAAGAAGGGGCCTTGGCGACGAAGACCGCGGTCCTCTTGCGTCGTTCGCGGATCTCGTTGCGGACCAGCGTGCCCGCCGCGACGATGCCGACCGCGGCGGCGGTATCGACCAGCAGCGCCCGCCGAGTGATCTTGCCTGAGAACCGGTTGTCGGGATGCGAGTGGTTCATGACTTGTCCTGTGTGGAATCTCGATGGAAGAACGGGACCAATCCCTGGCTGCAATGCCAGGCGAGCAGCAGCAGGCTCAGCGAGGTCGTGTCGTAGGGCCCGAGTTTCTCCTGTCTGGCGAGCACCTGTCGGATCCGCTCCTGCGGCCGATCGACCGTCTGCCCCCAGGCATGGAGTCCGAGGATCGCCCAGGCCACCGACATGGGGGCGTGGACGAACTCCAGTTCCTTCTGCATGTACGCGATGCTGTGCGTGACGGTTTCTTTGGGGGTCAAACCTGCCAGCGCTTGCAGGGCGATTCCGGTGCTCTCGGGCGCAGGACGCATTTCCAGGCCGAACGTGATCGTGTTGCCGGAGTTCCAGCCGCCGGAGGGCAATTGGCGGTCCAGGAGCATGCGGATCGCGTCCTGCATGCGCGAGTGCGTCGCGTAGCCGCACGCTCGCAGGGCCAAGGTCGTATACGATGTCGGCTCGACCCACGGATGCGCCCCTGCGATCCACGGCCAGCCCCGGATCGTCACGTCGTGGCCTCCTTCAGGCCCTGCGGCTTCCGGGATGCCGATCTCCGCAAAACTCAGGAGGAATTGAATGGCCCTTTCCCGCGGCCCGTCGTAGGCCGGGGCGCCTTGCCAGGCCAGGACCGCCAGAGGGGTGGGCCAATAGGCCGCCGGATGCTGCGGCACGACGCAGATCCGTCCGTCGGGGTCCTGCATCGCAGCGAGCGTCCGCCTTCCCTCTTCAATCGACGGGCTTTCGCTGCCGGTCGCTCGCAGGGCAAGGACCGCCCAGGCGGTCGTGTCCGGCCGGGGACTGCCGCCGAACCGATTGACGAACCCGGCCCCTGGGACGAATCGCTCCTCCAGGGCCTTCACCTGCGGCCTGTCAGCGGGATCGATCAACAGCATTTCAGGGCCTTTCATCCCTGCATTATACCAGATTCGCCGGCGTTTGTGCGAGCTTCGTCCGTCTCGTCCGAAACCTACGGATCTCTCGTGCTGAGCGAAGCGAAGCATCTGGCATGGGACACGTCCGGCGTTTGTCTGCGAACGAAGCCCAGGTCCTTTGCTTCGCTCAGGACGACATCAGGGGCTTGCGTTGCCAGGCGGGCGAAAACGGGCTCAGCCCATTTGTGTTCCGACGCGATTTCTGGTACAGTGTCGGCTTCGAATTCTATAGGAGAAATCGCAATGGGCATGACCCTTGTCTACAAGATTCTGCAAGCGCACCTGGTCGAAGGCCAACTCACGGCGGGCGAGGAAATCGCCATCCGGATCGACCAGACCCTCACTCAGGACGCCACCGGCACGACCGCGTTTCTGCTCTTCGAGTCGATGGGCGTTCCTCGCGTGCGGACCGACCTGTCCGTCTCCTACGTCGATCACAACATGGCGGGCTTCGGCCCCGAGAACCACAACGACCACCTGTACCTCCAGACCGTCGCAGCCAGGAGCGGCGTCTATCATTCCCGCGCCGGCAACGGGATTTGTCATCAGGTCCACCTGGAGCGGTTCGGCAAGCCCGCCGGGACGCTGCTGGGCAGCGACTCACACACCCCGACCGGAGGCGGCATCGGCATGCTGGCGATCGGAGCGGGCGGAATGGACGTCGCGGTCGCCATGGGCGGCGGGCCCTTCCACCTGCAATGCCCCAAGGTCTGCGGCGTCAAACTCACCGGCAAACTGAACGACTGGGTGGCCGCCAAGGACGTGATCCTGAAGCTCCTGAGCGTGCTGACCACCAAGGGCAACGTCGGCTGGACCGTCGAGTACTTCGGTCCCGGCGTCAAGAACCTCACCGTCCCCCAGCGGGCGACCATCACGAACATGGGCGCCGAACTGGGCGTGACCACGAGCATCTTTCCGAGCGACGAGCAGACCCGCAGGTTCCTGGCCGCCCAGAAGCGCGAGGGCGACTATCAGCCGCTCGCGGCGGACAAGGACGCGGTCTACCACCGCGTGATCGAGATCGACCTGTCGGCCCTGGAGCCGATGGCGGCTTGTCCGTCGTCGCCGGACAATATCAAGACGATCCGCGAAATCGAAGGCAAGCCGGTCGGCCAGATCGCGATCGGAAGCTGCACGAATTCCAGCTTCGCCGACATGATGATGACCGCCAGGGTCCTCAAAGGCCGTCGGATCGACCCGATGGTCGAGTTCGCGGTCGCGCCGGGCAGTCGCGAAGTCCTCAACATGCTGGCCGACAACGGCGCGATGGCGGACCTGATCGCGGCGGGGGCCCGCGTTCTGGAATCGGCCTGCGGTCCCTGCATCGGGCAAGGCTTCTCGCCCGCCGACGGGACCGTGAGCCTGCGGACGTTCAATCGCAACTTCGCAGGTCGCAGCGGGACCAAGGGCGACCTGGTGTACCTCGTGAGTCCTGAGACCGCGGTGGCCTCCGTCCTGACCGGCAAGATCACCGATCCCCGCGATCTGCCGCGACTGCTGGGCGTCGAGTATCCCAGGATCAAGATGCCCAAGGAGTTCGACATCGACGACAGCATGATCGAGAAGCCCTTGGACGAAGCGGCCGCCGCGACTGCCCAGGTCGTGCGGGGCAGCACGATCGTCGTGCCCGAAGCGCCTACGCCATTGCCGGCCGATCTCGCAGGCCAGGTCCTGCTCAAGTGCGGCGACAAGATCACGACCGACCACATCATGCCCGCCGGCACGTTCCTGAAGCTCCGCTCGAATGTCCCCGAGTACGCCAAGGTGGTGTTCAACTGCTTCAACGAAACGGGCAAGCCCACGTTCGCCGAGCGGGCGCTGGGTCTGAAGGCCAAGGGCGTCGGCGGCATCGTCGTCGCAGGCGACAGTTACGGCCAGGGCTCCTCTCGCGAGCACGCGGCCCTGTGCCCGATGTATCTGGGCATGCGTGCGGTGATCGCCAAGAGCATCGAGCGTATCCACCGCGCGAACCTGATCAACTTCTGCATCGTGCCGATCCGTTTCGCCGACGCGGCCGACTACGACCGGCTCCAGGCGGGCGACGCGCTGAGGATCGACGATCTGCTCGGCGCGATCCGAAACAGCGAGCAGGTGACGATTCGCAAGAGCGACGGTTCGTTCGAGTTCGTGGGCAAGCTGGACCTGTCGGCGCGGGATCGGGACATCCTGCTGGCGGGCGGCCTGCTCAGCTACACGCGCGGGAAGGCTCATGGCTGAGATCGTCGTCAGCGTGTTCGGGACCGGTCGGATCAAGCCCGAGGAACCTAGGTATGGGTTCGCCGAGCAGGTGGGCCGGGCGCTGGCCCAGGCGGGCTTCGTCATCGCCAACGGCGGGTACAAGGGCATCATGCAGGCCTCCGCCCAAGGCGCCGCTCAGGCGGGCGGCACGGTCATCGGCGTGACATGCTCGGCGTTCAAGAAGAGCGTCGCCAACGAGTACGTGACTCGCGAGGTGAAGACCTGTTCGCTCGACGAGCGGCTGAGCACGCTGGTGAAGCTGGGCCAGGCGTACGTCGTTCTGCCGGGCGGGACCGGGACGCTGCTGGAGTTGGCGATGGTCTGGGAGCTGAAGAACAAGGGATTCCTCGACGCGGGCAAACCGATCGTACTGGCGGGCGACTTCTGGCGGCCGCTGGTGGATCTGATGGCCCAGGACGATCCGGCCTGCGTCAAGGCGGTGGCTTTTGCCGAGACGCCGGAGGACGTGGCCCGAGCGATCAGGGAGGGACTGGGATCATGAGGCGTGAATCGAGGATCGTTGCGTGCGTGCTGATCGCGACCCTGCCCATTGCGGGCCTCGGCGCGCCGCTGCTCGTGGCCAAGGTTCTGCCTGAGGCGACCATACTCAGCTCCATCGACGGCAAGCTGCTCCATGCGGACGCCAACGACACGTGGTGGTTCGAGCTGACGACCGAGTTCAAGAGCGACACGTTCCGCGTGCCTTCGGGCAAGCGATTCATGCTGCTGCCCTCGCGGGTCCTGGAGCAGTTGATCGCGGATGTGAACGACCGGGTCACGCCTTCGTACAGGCTCTCGGCCCAGGTCACGCGGTACCAGGGGGCCAATTACCTGCTGGCGACGTACTTCCTGCCGCTGAGCAAGTTCAAGGACGTCAAGCCGCAGGCGACGGGCCGAAAGCGCGAGGTCGCGGCGGGCGATCTGCCGACCGATCCCGAGCTGGCGATTCCGCCGGAGATTGCGGAGAAGCTCAAGGACAGCCGACCCGTTCGCGGACCCCTGCGAAAGCCGTCGGATGGGCCACCGACCGTGCAGCCGCAGGCGTATCTGGGACGCATGCTGGTGAATCGGGTAGGGCTGATCGAGACCGGGAATGCGGAAGCGTCACCGGATTCCCGCATCTACGCTTCCACGCTTCCACGCTTCCACTTCACTCCGTACGCGCTGGGCTGGAACGTCAGCAGCGAGCGGTACGAACTGCTGCCCTGTGCGGCGCTGGAGCAGGCGCAACAGTTGCAGCGGAGCTCGATCGAACCCATTCGCTTCAACGTGGCCGGGCTGGTCACGCAGTTTGGGGGCAGGCAGTACCTCCTGCTCCAGCGGGCGGCGCCGGTGTACAACTATGGCAACTTCGGCAGGTGAGAGATGAGGAACGAATCGTTGCAGGACATCCTGCTGTCGTCGGGCGACGCGGGCTTCGAGGCGGGGTTCGCGAAATTGCGGTCCGATATGCTCCAGTTTGCGAGGCTGGCCGGCGCGGACAGCGAGGAGAGCCGGACGGTGGCCCGCGTGCTGGGCGAGGTGGCCGAGCAGGGGGATGACGCGGTCGCCAAATACACGAGAGAGTTCGACCGGGTGGAGCTTCGGCCGGACGAGTTTCGCGTGGCGGCTGAGGAACTCGCCAGGGCGCACGCTTCGATCGACCGCGAGCTCTTGGCCACGCTTCGCAGGGCCATCGCCAACGTCAAGGCCTATCAGCAGCGGATCTTCATCGGCGACCGATCGGAACTCACGCAAGGCGCAGGGATTCGATATACTCCGATCCGAAGGGCGGGCGTGTGCGTGCCTGGGGCCGCGGCGCCTCTGCCTTCGACCGTGATCATGACGGTCGTGCCCGCCCAGGTCGCAGGCGTCAGAGAGATCGCGGTGGTGTCGCCGCCGCGGTTCCAGGGGAGCATCCATCCGGTGATTCTCGCGGTCTGTCACGAACTGGGGATTGAGGAGGTCTACCGTCTGGGCGGCGTGCAGGCGGTTGGCGCCCTGGCGTACGGGACGCAGACCATTTGCAAGGTCGACAAGATCGTCGGGCCGGGCAACAAATGGGTGCAAGCCGCCAAGCGGAACGTGGCGGGGGATTACGTCGCGATCGATTCGATCGCCGGGCCGAGCGAGGTATTGATCATCGTCAATGAACAGGCGAATCCGGTGTGGGTCGCGGCCGATATGCTCAGCCAGGCCGAGCACGGCGTCGACAGCAGCGCGGTCGTGCTCGTTCACTCGAAGCCGATGGCCCAGATCATCCTCCACGAGCTTTCGAAGCAGCTCCTGACGCTGCCTCGCGCAGCGGAGGCGAGGCAGTCGCTCATGCGGTTCAGCCGGGTGATCATTGTGAAGGACTTGGATGAGGCGGTTCACCTGGCCGACGAGTTCGCCTCCGAGCACCTGGAGATCCAGTGCGGGGATAAGAGCCGCGAGGTCGCCGGGCGGATCACCAACGCCGGCGCGATCTTCATCGGTCCGCACACGCCGGTGGCGGTGGGCGATTACTGGGCCGGTCCCAGCCACACGCTGCCGACGGGCAGTCGGGCCAAATTCTCGAGCGCCCTGACCAGCAACGACTTCGTCAAGTCGATCAGCCTGATCGAGTACACGGCCCAAGAACTCGCCGCCGCGGCCGACGACATCCTCCGCCTGGCGGAAATCGAGGGTCTGACCGCCCACGCGCGAAGCGTCGCGATCCGCCGGCAGGGGTAGCGATCACACGCCCCAGTTGAGGCGTTCCTCGTGGCGGCGGTAGAATCGGCCCAGGAAGTGGACCCCGAGCAGGAAGAGGTAGAAGGCAGGCAGACGCAGAAGCCATATCCCCGCCGGGCCGACGGACAGATACAGCAGGAGTCCGACGAGCGCTCCGAGCGCCAGCAGGCAGACCACCAGGCCGCAGTAGGGACAGAATACGCTTGCGATGGACGGCACGACCAGCAGGGGACTCGCTGCACGGGCTGAATCGAAGTCGTTGACGGCCAGGATGATCATCGGAAAGGTGAACGCCGCAAGGGCCAGCCAGGTCAGGAGGATCCAGTCGATCCGCTCTCTCGCCAGATAGTAGCCAAACGTCGGGCCCCAGACCAGGGCGACGACCGGGAGAATCGTCTGACCGGTGGAGACCAGGGCGTCTATCGAGAGCGGCGTCGAGGCGCTGTTGACATCGGCGGCGCGCGTCCCTCCGGCGGCGCTGTCGCTCAGACACGCGGCCGCGTAGTGGATGAAGTACAGGGTCCCAAGCACCAGGCAGAAGAGCGGACCGATCCCCGGCGACTCCCAGAACCGAAAGGTCGTCGCCATAGCCCACAGAGGCGGCAGGAGCGAGAAGATCAGGATGTGGATGACCCCGGAGACGCTCAAGGGGTAGAGCAAGACCCGGAAAGGGGACCGCGGGGCGTTTTCCCCGGAAGTCGCTGGCGGCTCGGAGGCACGCGAGGGCTCCGGCAATGGCGTATCCGGCGGGTTCTGCGGCGCGGTCTTCTCGGTCTTGCCCGTGCGAGATTCGCCCGTCGGGAATGTCGGCGCTTGCGGGACTCGCAACGCGCCTTTGCATCGCGGACAATGGGCTTTCTTGCCCGCATGTGTCTCGGGCACTCGAAGTTTCGCCCCGCATTGTCCACACCCGAACTGGATCACAAGGCCCTCGCGAAGATGCGAATCCTGACTACTTCAACAGGACAGACGCACTTCGAGCGGATTCCTTCAGACCATTTCAGCCCAAGACGCCGATCTATCCGGCCAAGGCGGTCGTGACCATCTCCGTGGCTTTGGCCAGGGCCTCGTCGATCTTGGCGGGGTTCTTGCCGCCGGCTTGGGCCAGTTGGGGCTTTCCGCCGCCGCCGCCGTCGACGATGGGGGCGATCTGCTTGACGATGTCACCCGCCTTGATCTTCTTGATCAGGTCGTCGGTGACGCCCGCCAGCAGCATGACCTTGCCCTCTTCCTCGTAGGCCAGCACGACCACCGCGGACTTGGCCTTCTTCTTGAGCATGTCGATCGCCTCGCGGGCTCGATCCACCGACGTGGTCGCGAGCCGTCCGACGACGACCGCGGTCTCGCCGATCTTCGTGCCGGCTTCCAGGAGGGCTTTGGCCTCGGCCATCGTGTCGGGTCCGCCCGCCTTCGACGCGGTCTTGAGCTGCTTGACGAGCTTCTTGTTGTCCTCGACGATCTGCCCGATCCGTTCGGTCAGTTTGTCCGCGGGGATCTGGAGCAGGCTGGTGAGCTGCTCGACGATGTCGCCGGCCTTTTCCAGATGTGCGGTCAGCGCCTGGCCGGTCAGCGCGGTGATGCGACGCACGCCCGCCGAGACGCTCTCCTCTTTGAGGATCTTGATGCCGCCGATGACGCCGAGCCGGTCCACGTGCGTGCCGCCGCAGAACTCCCGGCTGAACGCGTCGCCGATGTGGTCCTCGTCCTCCGCGCCGACGCAGACGACGCGGACCTCGGAGCCGTACTTCTCGCCGAACAGGGCCATCGCGCCGAGCTTCTCGGCCTGCTCGCGGGGCAGAACCGTCCACGCGACCGGCAGATCCTCTGCGATCTTGTCGCGGACCAACTGCTGGATCCTGGCCAATTCCTCGGCGGTCGGGGCCTTCGGATACGTGAAGTCGAACCGCAGGTAGTCCGGCCCGACGTAGCTGCCCTGTTGGGCGACGGATTTGCCGAGCACCTGCTGAAGGGCCCACTGGAGCAGGTGCGTCGCGGTGTGGTTCTTCTTGGTGGCGTTGCGGTCAGGACTGACCACCGCGCTGACATTCTGTCCGACGCGAAGCGATCCGTCGGCGATCTTGCCGCGATGGATCACCGCGTTGCCCAGCTTCATCGTCGATTCGACGACGAAGCGGCCGCCGCCGTCGCTGACGACGCCGGTGTCGCCGACCTGGCCGCCCGCCTCGGCGTAGAAACACGTACGGTCCAGCAGCAGGCCGATCTCGACTCCGGCCGGGATCGGCCCTTCCTTCTTGAAGCCGCTCGAATCGATCCAGCCCAGGATCTTCGCGTCGCAGCGGTCGGTCCGATACTTGTGCAGGTCCTCGGTGGCCGGCAGGTCGCTGTCGGCGAGTCCCGCCAGCAAAGAATCGGTCTTCTGAGCGGCGCGGGCCCGCTCTTTCTGTTCCTGCATCAACTCGTTGAAGCGGTCGATGTCGACGCTCAGGCCCTTCTCGCGGGCCAGCAGCCCCGTCAGGTCCGGCGGGAATCCGAACGTGTCGTAGAGTTGGAATGCGTCGTCGCCGGTGAGGGTCTTGGTCGGCGTTTCCGCCGCGCGGGAGGCCGCAGTGTTGAAGATCTCCAGGCCGCGATCGAGGGTCCGGCCGAAACCGGTCTCTTCCGCCTGGATCACGGTCGTGACATACTCGGCTCGCGCGCGAATCTCGGGGAACGCCTCGCCCAGGCACTCGACGACGACCGGCACGAGCTTATAGAGGAACGGCTCGCGCAGATCGAGCTCGCGGCCATAGCGGGCGGCCCGGCGGAGGATGCGGCGGATCACGTAGCCTCGCCCTTCGTTGGAGGGCGTCGCGCCGTCGGTGATGGCGAAAACCAGCGTCCGGCTGTGGTCCGCGATCACGCGGAACGCATTATCGGTCTTATTGCCGAGCACGGAGGTGTACTTGTGTCCGCTCATCTTCGCGGTCGCCTGGATGATCGGCATGAAAAGGTCCGTGTCGTAGTTGCTGCCCTTGTCCTGGAGCACGCGGACGACTCGCTCCAGCCCCGCGCCGGTGTCGATGTACTTGGCCGACAGCGGCACCAGGGCGCCGGACGTCTGGCGGTTGTACTGGATGAAAACGAGGTTCCACAGTTCGATGAAACGGGCGCAGTCGCCATTGACGCGGCAGACGTGACCGGGCACGCCTTTCTTGTCGCAGCGGTCGGGACCGAGATCGATGTGGATCTCGCTGCAAGGCCCGCAGGGTCCCGTCTCGCCCATCTCCCAGAAGTTCTCCTTCTTGCCGAAGGCCATTACGCGCTCGGGCGGAATGGGCGTCAGTTTCGTCCAGAGCCCGGCGGCTTCGTCGTCGCGCGGGATGCCGTCTTTTTCATCGCCTGCAAAGACGCTGGCGTAGAGCTGGTCGGGGTTGATGCCCCAGACCTTGGTCATCAGCTCCCAGGCCCAGGAGATCGCCTCGGCCTTGAAGTAGTCGTTGAACGACCAGTTGCCGAGCATTTCGAAGAAGGTGTGGTGGTAGGTGTCCGTGCCCACTTCTTCGAGGTCGTTGTGCTTGCCGCTGACGCGGAGGCACTTCTGGCTGTTGACCGCGCTGGGGCAGTCGGGGGCCCTGAGTCCGAGAAAAATGTCCTTGAACTGGTTCATGCCTGCGTTGGCGAACAGCAGCGTCTCGTCGCCGTGCGGGACGATCGGGGAACTGGGCACGAAGGTGTGGCCCTTGCTCAGGAAGAAGTCGATGAAACTCTTTCGGATTTCGCGAGCAGTTAACACAGTGTACCTACCTCTTTATCAGATCTAGTCAGGACTCCTCTTATTGTTCAACGCCAGAAACCGGGGACTCTGTCCCCGGACCCCTGGCATTTTTCGCTTTTTGCCAGCAGCATGCCTCAAAGCAAAGGCGACACCGCCGCGATGACAGCGTCGCCCATGCCACTGGACTACCACGGCGCTCGGGTTGCCTGCCGGCATTGCCCTACCCTCCGCGGCAGCAAACCCAGGTTATCTGAAACGCGCATCAGTGGCAAGGGCGGAATAGAGGCCGTAAGCCTTTCTCATGCTGCTGGCCCAAAGCGGTAAATGCCGGGGGTATGGGGGCAGAGCCCCCATGAGGCATACTGCTGGCTGGCATTTACTCATTTGGCCACAATCGGTTGTACCCACGCGGCCTCGAACTCGTCCGGCACGTGGGACTTTTCATTTCTACGCGACGAAATCACCTTGGCCCGCACGTACAGTTCGTCGCCCTTGAGCGTGTAACTGCCGGTCGTGCCCTGGACTTCGGCCAGCACGGCCCCGATCTCGGGGCTGTAGCTACGTGTTGTTCGGACGGTTTTGCCCTCGGCATTAGCAACCTCCCGGCTGGTCGGATCGTAGCCTCGCCGGGTGCCGATGAACTGGACTTTGTACGATACACCGGGCTCGGGAGCGATCTGAACCGTCAGGGTTCCGTCTCGAAATGCGAAATCCTTGAGCGTTACGCCGGTGGAGCAGTAGAAATCGCCTGCGTCCATGGCCCGGATCAGGGATTCCGGCGTCAGGCGGTCGCTGCGGATCACGATCCAAGCCTGGCCGGGATTGGCGGCGCGGGGCTCGAACTTGTGGTAGTTGTGCGCGTCGTCCGTGGCGACCCCGTACAGGATCTCGGGCGAGGAGCCCGACAGCCTGGTCGCCAGCACGATGTCCCACATCCGCTCGGTGCTCGCCCGCTGCTCGTCGCCTTCGTTGTTCACCGACCCATGGGCGTTGTAGACCTCGAAGAACCGGGCCCCCTTGATCGGCGCCATATCCTCGGCGGTCAAAGCCCACTGGAAGTTGGGGTGATTGATCGTGACCAGCATGGGCTGGCCGGTCTGCTTCTGCTGCTTGAGCACCGCGTCGACGTTGTTCTGCAGGATCTCGGCCATGGTCGATCCGCCCTGGGGCGGGATCAGATCGAGAATGTTGATCGCGTTGAGGTGGGCCTTCTCGGTGATCTCCTCGGATTGGATCAGCAGGAACTGCTCCGGCTGCTCGAACAGGCAACGCAGCTCGGAAAGAGGCTTGAGCCGGACCTCGGTCTGGCCCTTCTCGTCCTTGCGGGTCTCGATCCAGCGGTCCGGGAACCGGGCGGCGTACTTCTCGAACGCCGTCTGCTGCTTGTCCGTCACCGCCATCCAACGCTGGCCGATCGAGAGGCGGTTGTGATCGGAGAGGGCCAGGAAATGGTAGTCATGGTCCTTGTACCACTGCACGACCGTCTCGGGGAAGTCGTCGCCGTCGCTCCAGAAGGTGTGGGTGTGCAGGTTGCCCTTCCACCAGCGCGAACCGCCGGAACGATCCACCCCGGCAGAGCTTTGGGCCCAGGCCGGGGCGTTGACGATCAAACCCGTGGCTGGCAGCATCCACAAGAACTCTCTTCGCGACGGTCTCCCCAGTTCACTCATCGTTGCTCACCTTGTCTGTCGGATGTCTCTGCAAGATCAGTCTTCGGCGTCGGCGGTCTCCTCGGAGGACGGTTTCGTCACCGGCACGAGACCCTTGGCTTCGATGACCTTGTCTCGGATCTCGTTGCGGACCTCGGGGTAGTCGATCAGGTACTTCTTGGCGTTCTCGCGGCCCTGGCCCAGGCGGACGCTGCCGTAGTTGATCCACGCGCCGCTCTTCTGGACGATGTCCGCGCCGATCGCCAGGTCCAGCAGGTCGCCTTCGTAGCTGATGCCGCTGTCGAACATGATGTCGAACTCGGTCTCGCGGAAGGGCGGGGCGATCTTGTTCTTCACGACCCGGCCCCGCACGCGCGAGCCGATCGCGCCGTTGTTGTCGGTGATCGTGCTGAGCCTTCGCAGGTCCACGCGGACCGAGCAGTAGAACTTCAGGGCCTTGCCGCCGGTGGTGGTCTCGGGATTGCCGAACATGACGCCGATCTTCATGCGGATCTGGTTGATGAAGACCAGGGCGCACTTGCTCTTGTAGATGATGCCGGTGAGCTTTCGCATCGCTTGGCTCATCAGGCGGGCCTGCAGGCCCATGTGGCTGTCGCCCATCTCGCCTTCGAGCTCGGCCTTGGGGGTCAGCGCGGCCACCGAGTCGATGACGATCACGTCCACGGAGTTCGAGGACACGAGCATCTCGGCGATCTCGAGGGCCTGCTCGCCCGTGTCGGGCTGGCTGACCAGCAGACTGCTGACGTCGACGCCCAGCCGCTTGGCCCAGGTGGTGTCCAGCGCGTGCTCTGCGTCGATGAACGCGGCCACGCCGCCGGCCTTCTGGGCGCTGGCGATCACGTGCAAGGCCAGCGTCGTCTTGCCCGAGGATTCGGGCCCGAACAATTCGGTGATGCGGCCGCGCGGGATGCCCGCGCCGCCCAGCGCGATGTCCAGGGACAGGGCGCCGGTGCTGATGCCCTCGATCTTGGCATAGTTTTGTTCGTCCATCTGCATGATCGCGCCCTGGCCGTACTGCTTCTCGATCTGCGCGATCACTCGCTGCAGAGCGGCCTGCTTGCCGTCGCCGGCGCTTTCGGGTGCAGAGATGGTGGGTGCTGCCTTCTTCGACTTAGCCATGGATTACCTCCAACAAGTCTCGCCTTCCTTTATTTGTCCTGTAACGCAAAGCGGCCCATTCGGGTGTAGATCGGTCCCTCCGGCCGCAACTGACTCTCGTAAACGCAGACCTCGGTCGCTCGGACGACGCCCAGGTCGTAGTCGCCATACTCGCCGGCCGCCCGGCCGAGCTTTTCCCCTGCCTTGACGTTGCGAATCCGACACAGCGTCAGGTGGCCCGAGAACTGGCGGCCTTCTTTGGGCCAGCCGGCCAGGTCGAATTCGTTCTCCAGGTCCTCCTGCAAGGCCAGCAGCTCGGGGCAATCCAATCCCGCGCCGACCCACAGGACGCGGGCGCTGCGCCCGCCGAAGGAGCCGACCTGGCCGACGGGCAAGTCGAACGGCCTGTGACGGGCCGCCACGTCGCGGACGATATTGCACACATCGACGACCTGGCTGTCCGGGACCTCGCCCAGGAACTTGAGCGTCAGGTGCATCCCTTCGGGCTCGACCCACTTGGCGTCGCCGCGATGGACGTCCACCCGGCCGGCCAGGTCCTTCTGCAGGTCCGCCAGCTCGGCCCGGATCTCATTCGGAATGTCGATGGCAACGAAGCAACGCATGGTCAAATATCCATTGTTCTCGCAATGTACCGGTCCTGGGCGAGGCTGTCAACGTCAAAGTCGCGAATTCTTTCAGGCCCTGCCCTGCGACACTCCAAGACCGTTTTCCATTCGTGCCGATCAGAACCGCGTGCAATCCCGCAGCCGGTTCAGGCGGGCGTCGACGTCCGTTCGCGTCGCGGCGGCCAGGCCCGCCAGCGAGAAGTCCGCGATCGTGAACGACGCGACGACCGTGCCGTAGGCGACTGCGGTCTTGAGCGTCGCGAAATCCGTCGTCTGCGCCTGGGCCAGGCAGCCCATGAATCCGCCGGCGAAGCTGTCGCCTGCGCCGGTCGGGTCGCGGACCTCGGTGGCCGGATAGGCGGGCAGGACGAACTTGCTCCCGTCGGCCAGGCACATCAGCGAACCCGCCTCGCCTTTCTTGACGATGACGATTCGCGGTCCCATCGCCAGGATAGCGCCGGCGGCCTCCATCAGATTGCGCCGGCCGGCCAGGAGTCTGGCCTCCTCGTCGTTGACGATCAGGCAGTGGATCTTCCGGAGCAGCGCCTTGAGGTCGGGCAGGGCGCCGGTGATCCAGAGGTCCATCGTGTCGGCGGCCACGAAGGCGGGCGCCGCGATCTGGCCCAGCAGCTCCATCTGGAGCGCGGGGGCGGTGTTGGCCAGGAACACGAGCCGGCTGTCGCGGAAGACCGCCGGGACTTTGGGCGGGGCCTCCTGCAGCACGTTGAGCTCGACGTGGTCGGTCGTGCGGTCGTTCATGTTCTCGTGGTAGGTCCCGTGCCAGACGAAGGTCTTGCTGCCGGCGCGGACCTCCAGGCCCCGCAGATCGACGTCGCGGCCTCGGAACACCTCCGGCAGGTTGAACGGGCAGTCGTCGCCGACGACGCCGACGAACCGGACCGGGGCGAACAGGCTGGCCGCCATGCTGAAGTAGACGGAGGAGCCGCCCAGGCAGCGTTCGCTGGCCCCGTGGGGCGTGCGGATGGTGTCGATTCCGATGGAGCCTGTGACCAGTAGTGGCATGTTATCTGTTCACTCCTCTGTCTGTGACCCAAACAGGGTCGTGAGTAGGCTCGGACGTACTTGGGGGCTCTGCCCCCAATCCCCCGGCATTTTTCGCTTTAGGCCAGCAGCATGATAAGGAGTGCAAGCCCGGACCTCCCGCTCTTCGACGACATTGCGGCTCGGTCCTGCCAGACCTGCGAATTTCTTGTGTGCGGCCGTTTGGGTCGCGTGCCCGCTTTCCGTCATGCTATTGGCCCAAAGCGGTAAATCTCGGGGGTTCGGGGGCAGAGCCCCTGAGATCGATTCCGCCATCCATGTCCGTGACAAGGTCGGGTTACTCATGGGCCTTGAACCTCTCGAGCGTCAGATCGATTCGGCGGAGCGTCCGCTCGCGGCCGAGCAGGTTGACCGAGTCGAAGATCGGCAGGCTGATCGTCGTGCCGCACAGGGCCACGCGGAGCGGCTGAGCCACCTTGCCCAGGCCGACCTGGCGGGTTTCCGCGAGCTTTCGGAGCATCTCTTCGATGGCGTGCTCGCCGAGGTCCGGCAGAGCCGCCAGCTCGTCGCGGACCTGGCGGAGGATCTCCAGGGCGCGGTCTTTCATGAGCACCTTCTGGACCGCTTTGTCGTCGAACTCGACCTGGTCGTCGTCGAGGAAGACGAAGACGCTCTTTCGCTCGATGTCCTCGAAGGTCCGGGCCCCGTCGCAGAGCTTGATGATCCTCGCCAGCAGGGCGTCGTCGGCGTTCTGGACCGGCGAGCCGACGTACTGGAGGTAGGCCTTGAAGTGCGCGAGGACCTTCTCCGGCGCGGTCAGTCGCAGGTGCTCGGTGTTGAAGGCGAGGAGCTTCTTGCGGTCGAAGAGGCTGTTGCTCTTGGTGAGACGCGACAGGTCGAATGAGCGGATCAGCTCGTCGAGGACCATGATCTCCCGCTGGTCGCCGGGATTCCAGCCGAGCAGGGCCATGAAGTTGACCATCGTCTCGGGCAGATATCCGCTATGGAAGAAGTCGACGATGTTGATCTCGGGCAGGTGCACGCCGAGGTGCTCGGCGATCGCGTCGATCGCGGGCATGTCGGGCGTGGTGTCGCCGGCCAGGAAGGAGCGGACCTCGTCGGGCGTGATGGAGCCGACCTGGGCCAGCTTGTCGGCGTCGACGTTGGCCATGGCCTTCAGGGCGGTGCGGAGCGTCTGCGGGCGCTCGCGCTTGGAGAGCTTGCCGCCGGTGTCGGAGACGGTGACCGACATATGGGCGTACTGCGGCACCGGCCGATCTGTGAAGAGGGCCTCCCAGAGGGCCTTTTGGCTCGGGGTGTTCATCAGGTGCTCCTGGCCGCGGAGCACGTGCGTGACGCCCATGAGGTAGTCGTCGATCACGACCGCAAAATTGTAGGTCGGAAAGCCGTCGCTTTTTTGGATGATGAAGTCGCCGAGTTCCGCGGGGTCGAAGGAGATCTGGCCGCGGATGACATCGTCGACGACAATCGGGCCGGTCTGTGGCATGGCGAAGCGGACGGTCACGTCCCGGCCCTCGGCGCGGGCCCTCTCGGCGTCCTGATCGGTGGGCAGGCGTTCCGGCCGGCGGTAGACGAAGCCCTTCTTCTGCTTCTCGGCCTCCGCTCGCAGGGCGTCGAGTTCCTGGCCGGTCTCGAAGCAGTAGTACGCCCGGCCCTGGTCGAGGAGCTGGCGGATGAAGCGGTTGTAGATGTCCAGTCGCTGCGATTGCAGGTACGGCCCGTTCGGACCGCCGACCTCAGGGCCCTCGTCCCAGTCGATCCCCAGCCATCGCAGGTCCGCCATCACCTGCGCGGTCGCGGTCGGCGTGTTTCGCTTGAGATCGGTATCCTCGATGCGCAGCAGGAACTTGCCCCCCGTCCGCCGGGCCCACAGCCAATTGAACAAAGCGGTCCTGGCGCCTCCAATATGCAAATAGCCTGTCGGCGACGGCGCGAACCGAGTTACTACGGTTTCCGGCACAGCTTGGCACTCCTCGTCTGATCAGCCTGTGAAAACAGTCACGATAAGCCATCAGAATGCCCATGTCAAGCACCATAAATCGACGATCAGGGGCACGGGTGCATGGCCGCAGTTGGGAGGGGATCCTGGGCCGGCACGGCTTTTGGGGTTGAAGACACGCGAAGCGCAAGGTCGCAGGAAGACCGCACGGTCTCGACGACTCGACCCTCGATTCGTCCACAGCGGTTGCTCAGGCGGAGGCGGTCTGATCTGTCCGTCGTCCTCCCACTCGGGCACGGATCGCTCGATAGAGTCTCCCAGGAGCCCTGCGCACCACCACTCGCACGATGCTCCCAAACAGCGAAAACAAGAGCCGAATCTGATTCGCAACGGGCATCGTCTAAGAGGGAAAACCGCCGCCAACCGAATTCGAGATGCGCGACTCCTTTCCTTTCCGTCTCGGCCGCAGCGCAAAGAAGCGATGGTAATGCATGTCGGGAACGCGCCACGTTCGCACGAGATCCAACCCGCTTTCAGCAATGGACTGCTCAATCCGTCGGAGCGGCGTCTCAGGGTAGCCGATTTCCCAGTAATGGCCGTCGCGCTGCCATACCTGTTCGCAATAGGCTTTTGGCGGGCAGCGACGACGGGTACCGGTCCAGTGAATCTCACGCAGTCTGGGCAGGCGAAGGCGGACTTCATAGTAAGGGGTTATGTCCGGCAAGCTGATCACAACCCCCATCGTCGCCACTCGGGCCAACTCCTTCAGGCCTTTCTCGAGTCCTTCAAACGGCAAATGCTCCAGCACTTGGCAGCACAGGGCCACGTCGGCTGCACCATTCTTCAAAGGCAGGTCTGTTACGGAGGCGACGATATCGGGATTCAGCTCCGCCTGGACGTCCACGGTAGTCACGGAAACGCCCAGGGTACGCAAAGCGGCCGAGACCATGCCGGGGCCGATACCCACCTCAATCACAGACCGGGGTTCAAACGTCAGAACGCTGTCGATCTGGTGGGCATAGCTGAAGACTCGACCGCCACGGAGATATTGGGGAGTATAGTTCTCCTGCCCCGGTATTCCGCCGGCATCCTGATCGGGTTGGGTCATAGCACAAGTCTCCGATGACGACGGCGCCTTCCACACTATGGTTTGGCTTCCAGAGGCGAGGCTCCGCACGATCTTCCCTGCAGGCCGGGCAAATACAGGCGAAGCATGCTCTGAACGGTGCGGACCGTTCTCTTGGGCCTTCTCCATCGGCTCTCTCTGATGCTCGCACACAGGGTGTCAAGGATCTCAGAACGCAGCATCCGAATCGTCGACGAGGTCCGAGCCAATCGGCGCAGTTCATCCAAAAATGCGGCAGAATCGCGCAGGCTCCCCTGTTGGTAGAAGGGGACTCGATTGACCACCGATCGGATGATCGCGCGTTCCTGTTCAGACCAGGGCGAGTCATCGGCCAGCGATCTCAACGCGTTCAGTTCGAGGATAGCCTCCGGCACAAGGAGTTTGGTGGCCATGATGGCCAGACGCTGCAGATGCGCCTGGCGAATGTGGCCGTCCAGGCACAGGCCGGGCGGCAGGTACTCCGCGAGCGGGATCTCCCGATAGAGTCTGCGGAAGATCACCTGGTCGTATTCCAGCCACCTTCTCAGACGCATGTCTGCCGAGAACCGGCCACGCGTACTGCCCCGCAATCCATTGTGTTGGCGTGCGTGGAAGAGAGGACCTCCCGCGGCGCGAATTCCCGAAAACCGACGGGCAATTCGGATCGCCATCTCGTAGTCCTGGGATCGAATCAGTCGGACGTCAAAGTCGCCGACGCACGCATAGCAGGAAGTTCGTGCGAGCAGGCTTGCTCCCCCGAGGAAATTGGCCTCCAGAAGAGGGATGAGAAAGCCCTGTTCCCGGAGGTCCGGTATTCCCGCCTCTCCCAGGATTGCGCCCAGGCGGTTGTCTTCGGGGCGATTGGCCGTGAAATAGTAGTTCCCATAGCTGAAAGCGTGTTCCGGATGCCTCTCCAGAGGCTCCGCAAGGCGTTCCAGGGCGTCGGAGACAGCCACGTCGTCGTCATCGAAGATCCAGAGGTAGTCCCCGGTGACGCGCAGCAGTCCCGCATTGATCGCTACGGACTTGCCCGACTGAGGGGTTTTGAAGCACTCGATGGCTTTCCCGTAAGGCCGGAGAGCGTCAGTCGTGTGATCTGTCGATCCGTTGTCAACCACGAGGATCTGAGACGGTGCATACGTCTGAGACAGAATGCTGTCCAAGCACTCCGCGAGGAAGTGTCGCCGATTGAAGGTCGGAATCAGCACTGTGATCTTGGGTTTCATGTGTCTAGGCTCGGTCCCATTGCACGATCCGATAATCGGGACAATGGGTCTGCCAGGTCGGCCGGCAGAGCTGCAGTTCCTCTGGAACCGGCTTGCCGCCAAACCAACAGAAATGGATCGTTTTCGGAATCACACGCTCACCTTTTCGACAGAAGGCTCGGACTCCCGCTCTCGAGCCGATCGATCAAGACCGGCCATACCCGGATATCGGCAGTTTCCGGCCCGAACTGAAGATCCTTGTCACGAGGCAGGCCCCATAACCAGGGAAGAAGATCCTCGCGCAGAGACGCAGGGACGCTGGGAAGAGAAGGCAGGGACGTAAGACAATAGACGGCAAGAACGATCCCGCGACCACATTCCGCAACCCTGCCTTCGCGCGCTCTTCCCCTCCTGTGTTGGGTCCTCTGCGTCTCCACGAAGGAGCGAAACTCGCCCGACGAAGGGACCATTCCCGGGGGCCCCGCCCTGGTCGTTCTACAGATCTTCGCCTGGGATCAGTCCGGGTGACGGACGCGGATTCGACCTCGGAAATTGCGTTTTGCGCGTTTCGGGCTTCCAGCAGAAAGTGCAGACGGATCCCCGGACCGCCTGGGAGCCTGCCGCAGGCTCTCGACCCGCATCCTGGTGGATTTCTGCTGGAAGCCCCCAAAGCGATAAACGCACCGCAGGAGCGTGCCGGCCGCCCCGCCCCGCAGGGAAACCCCCGCAGCGAACGGGAATCGCCTCGCTCATGAGGACCGCCGGTCGAGATGTGTGACAACCAGGGCTCCGCCCCCGACCCCGGCATTGTTCGCTTTGGGCCAATGGCATGACTATGAGGAACAGACGCCCGTCACGCGTCATATCTCGGATGTGAAATGTGTAGGTCTGACGCTGCCGCCTCTCTGCCGCCTCTGCCCCCCATACTCTCCGAACAACTGCAAAGGCGAATCTTCGTTCCTTAGGTTCGGGACGTCGGCGAATGCTTGCCGGACAACCTGACGATGTGTATAATCACAGGTGTGTGATCGTTGCGGCGGATTGACCGGCGAATACAGGGAAGGCTGTTGGCGATGGGAACCGTATACATAGAGACGACCATACCGAGCTTCTATTTCGAAGTCCGGAGCGATCCGGAATCGGCAGCCAGAAGAACATGGACTCGGGAGTGGTGGGACGAATACGGCAAAGGCCATTTCGATCTGGTCAGCAGCCAAGCGGTCATCGATGAATTGAGCCGCGGCAGCTTCCCAGGCAGAGATGATGTCTTGCGGCTGATGAAGGACGTGGAACTCCTGCCGATTGTCGGGGAGATCGCGGAAATCGTCAATGTCTATTTGGCTCACTACCTGATGCCAAATGACGCCGTTGGCGACGCCTTGCACCTGGCGATCGCGTCATACCATGGCTGCGACCATCTACTGACTTGGAACTGCAAGCATCTTGCGAACGCGAACAAGTATCGCCACATGCGTCGTGTCAACGCAATGTTGGACCTCGTAACGCCCAATTTGGTTACCCCGCTTGAGTTGCTGCAGGGAGGATAGCATTATGAAGGAAGACAAGACAATCGAGGACATCAGGAGCGTGCGGCAGAAGATATCACAGGAGTGCGGAAACGATCCGCACAGACTCGTCCAGCATTACATCCAGCGTCAAGAGCAGAACCGACAAAGGCTCCGGCAGCCTTCAAAGAGATCCTCGCTTCGAGACGAATCGTAGCGACCTTGTTCATCCGTTCCGCCCGTTCGCTCACAGAGCACCTTGCCTTCACCCACAGACGCAGGGACGCAGAGCAAGAGGGGCTGCGAACGAAGGAAGGAAAGACAGTTCAAACCGGACTGTCCCTACGAACCGCTGCTATACACCCATCATTATTGGCACCGTCAGAAACAGACACACGAACGACACCGCCATCAGCAATATCATCCCAACTACGCCATTCAAGACCGAGATCTTCCTCCTCGCCAGTTGGGCCAGCGTAACCAGTAGGAGAACGATTGTGCCGACTGTAGGACCGAACACTTGAAAGAACGCGTTCCAAGCGACGGTTCCGATTCTCCAATCGGGATCTGCGACGAACAGAAGCAGCGAAAGGCACAGCAGACCACAATAGGCCAGGAGGATGATCCAATACCTTTTCTCAGAGACCATCATATTCCGCTATTTCCTACCTTCGCTTGGGGACTCCCGGTGTCGCCTGTTGCTGGAGCGGCCACGGAGACTGGCGACAGTCACCCCTGTCCGCCCTCCTCCGCCCGGTTGTCCTCCGGGTTCTCCAGTTCCTGCACCCGTCGCACTCATCCTGACCTCTCCACACTCGAACGATCCGTGCCTGGCCCCACCTCCGATCGCTTCACGCTTCACGCCTCCGCGTCGTCCCGCCGCCCCAACCGCCATTCCCGGCATGATCCGGACCGTCACACGCCAGAAAAAGTACCGGACACCTTTAATTTACTCCTTTAATTTACTCCACGCCAGAAAAAGTACCGGACACCTTTAATTTACTCACTGGTCGTTCTACAGATCTTCGCCTGGGATCAGTCCGGGTGACGGACGCGGATTCGACCTCGGAAATTGCGTTTTGCGCGTTTCGGGCTTCCAGCAGAAAGTGCAGACGGATCCCCGGACCGCCTGGGAGCCTGCCGCAGGCTCTCGACCCGCATCCTGGTGGATTTCTGCTGGAAGCCCCCAAAGCGATAAACGCACCGCAGGAGCGTGCCGGCCGCCCCGCCCCGCAGGGAAACCCCCGCAGCGAACGGGAATCGCCTCGCTCATGAGGACCGCCGGTCGAGATGTGTGACAACCAGGGCTCCGCCCCCGACCCCGGCATTGTTCGCTTTGGGCCAATGGCATGGAGGGGTGACCCATGCCCTGTGACTCGTGATCCGGGCCACGGGTCACCAGTCACGCGTGCGCAGCACGCCGATCATGCTGCTGGCGAAAAGCGAAAAATGCCCGCTGCGAAGCGGCGGAATCCGGATCAGTCCGTCAAAGGCAACACAAAGATCGCCGACGCCAAGATCCAAAGCTTGACCCCTTCTGCTCCCCCTTTATCCACCCCATGCAGAAGCCGGCTTTTCCCCAGGCTGCGTGGCTGCTACTTCGCACATGCGTTCCGACACAGCCTGTACCCATGTTTGCACATCAGATGTGTACCTGCTGCCGCCGGTGTACTTCTCAAAGTGGGCGTTGATCTCGACTAGGAGAGGTATGGAGTGGCACTCGAATGCGCGTGCCTGGAGGTACTCAAATCCCTTCGGAAGGACACCGACTGCATCTCCCAGAGACTGGATGGTCATGGAGACTCTAAAGTACCCGTTTCGCCAGAAGACGATGGAAGGGCCCTTGTCATCGCAGAGCATTACGTGAGCATGGTCTGGGATCCTGATTGGCACATCAGAAAGCACCCTCCTTTCACGTGCCGTGCCAGCAAATGAATTGCTGTCGAGATTCCCGACCTCTTCAGGCGCCACAGCTCGCAGGCGGCAGCGAATGGCTGAACGAAGTCTAACAGAGATGTCCCCGGCGACCGTCACGTCGCAGCCGGCTTCTGAGCCCATAGCGGCAAGTGCCTTCAGGAGATGATATTGAAGGAGTTTAGCTGCATGGTTCTGGCGATCACGGCTATTGGGGTTTGAGGGTGGAAAAGGGTGATCTGCGGCGATGGAGCGGAGAGCGGATAGATGGGATGCTATCTCGGCAGGTGGTACCGGATAGTTATTGGCCCCAAACCACACCGGCAAGCCCTGTGCATCAAGAACAACAGCCGAAACGAAACGATAGCTGATTGTTGTTCCTTTCAGCCCGGCCATCACTGCAATGAAGAACGCAACGGCACCACCGAGTACGACGGAAATTGTGGTACTCTTCAAAGTCTCATTCCAGTTCAGAAACGCAAGGTATGCCGCCGTAAGAAGAATGATGCCCGCAGCCGCGAGCATTATCCACCATAGAGCTTGTGTGATCATCGTAGTCTTCCTCCAACACAGCATCATTCACCTCAAGGGGCAATCCTCGTCTGCTAGCGAACGGGCTTGTTGTGTGAATTCCATGGACATCTCATTTACCACACGTTGTTTCATGTTCATATGAACCCGCGACAGCCGTTCGATCGTTCTCTGGTTCGTCTGCCTCTATCATCTGAATGAGCTTCCTGCTGAGTATTCGGTACAGGAGGAACGCAAGGCACAGGGAACCCAGGACCAGGGCTGTTTCCGCCAAATCGCTTCGCCAACGCGGTTCGCTATGCTGCGAGGACTCCGGGAACCACGCCAGTTGGGACCATGCGAAGAACATCACGAGCCCGACCACGTTGCGAATCGCGTCCGGCCCGAAACGTCGGAGAGTGTGCCAGGCGACCGCGATCATGATCCCGCCGAGGACCAGGAACAGGGGACCTGTGATGAGCGACTCGTGCCGGTCGAGATCTCGGAGTGCGATCAGGGCAAAGGAGACGCTCATGTAAACGGCAAACAGGCCCAGCAGCCCGAAGCCGCAGGCGACGACCTGGATCACACGTTTGGCGACGACGTCTCTCTTCATGGTTTCGCTTCCGACAGGGATCATACGTCCTCTGCACGATACGTTCTCGACTGTCACGCTCGATTGTAGCCTGTTCGGCCGGGCGGGTCAAGCGGATTCACCACGGAGACACAGAGGACACCGAGAAGATATGGGTGATTGTTGGTGTGTGATTTGGGATTGGCGGAACCGTACCCCTCAGATCTCTACCGTTTCTTCTCTGTGGTCTCTGTGCCTCTGTGGTGAAAAGATGGAAATCGTCTTTCTTTCCAGGGGCGCAACCTGCGGTCTGCACAGAACTTGTGATAGGCTGACAAGAATTACGCAAATACTAAACTTTGGACTGGACATACGACCATTCGGAATCTATCATAATGTGAACGTAGCCCGGCGGCGCGAACGCCGGGGCCGTGAGGACACGGGCGGGACCGGCCTGCCTGTGCGAGCGATGACGGGGTTCGTAGGGGCGGATCATTGTCTGCCCCGAAGTGAAAAGGAGAAGCGATCATGGCCGGACCGTGTTGCGACAATTGCATCTATTCGGTCGTCGATGCGGAACTGTGGCGAAAGCTGATGTGGATGGGGGAGCTGATCCTGCCCCGATGCGGCAATCATCCCCAGTATCCGGGGGAAATTCACGAGGTCTCGGGCATGGCCTGTCGAAACTACCGCCGCAAGCCGCCTGTGCCGGAGTGCGACTATCGCGTGATCCCGCTGGGCAACGGGTCCTACGCGTACGTGGACGCCGCGGACTACGAGTGGCTCAGCCGGTGGGCGTGGAGCGTGGTGGGAGGCGGATACGCGGCCCGCAACGACAACGGCAAGACGGTTCTCATGCACCGCCAGATCATGAAGCCTCGCAAGGGCAAGTTCGTCGATCACAAGGACGGCAACCGGGCGAACAACTGTCGGTCCAATCTTCGCGTGTGTACTCGAAAGGAGAACATGCGGAATCTGCGAAAGCAGAATGGATCGGTGTCGAGGTTCAAGGGTGTCACGTACTGCAAACGGATGGACAAGTGGTTCGCAAGGTGTTGGTATGAAAGGGGTGATCATTATCTCGGGAGCTTTGACGACGAGGCCGAGGCCGCCAGGGCCTACGACCGACGGGCGGTGGAAGTGCTGGGCGAGTTTGCGAGGCTGAACTTCCCGAGGGAGTGGCCGCCGGATCGGAAGGCCGAAGTCCGGGCGCAGTGGCAGGCTGCGAGGAAGAACAGAGCCAAGAGGAAGAATGCGAAGGCAGAAAGCGAAAAGACGAAAGGAAAGGACGGGAAGGCGAAAGGGGGACGCCCCAGTCGTGAGAAGACACGCCGCCGATGACCGGCGTTGTCAGACAAAAGGGGACATTCTACTTTTCGATCGTGAAGGACGATGCCGTGGTACATGAGAAAAAGCAGAATGTCCCCTTTTCGGTGTACTGCGATTGCTTCGCGTCAGATCTCCTTCCACTGGCCCGGCGTGGGGACGGGGAAGCGGCCTTGGGCGTCGGCCTTGACCGGGACCGGACTGTCGGCGTTCAGGTCGTCCAGGTAGTCGCAGAACAGGAACCGCGACTTCATCATGTCGTCCCAGGTGATCTTCTGGCCGATGTGGCAGGCAGCCCGGCCCATGAGGGCCGTGAGATCGGAATAGACCGCCCGTTTGAGCTCGTTGTGCGGCTTGTCGTTGCGGATGGCGTTGATGAACGCGTTCCATTCGTACTGCCACGGACTGAATGCGTCTTTCGTGGGCGTCCAGGCGATGTTGTCCTTCTCGATCCGCTGGTCCTTGAACAGGTGCACCGTCGCGGCGTGCGTCATGCCCGAGAACTGGGCGGCGCACTTGGCGCCGTGGATGAAGGTGGCGAACTCGCCGTACGTGTGATTCATCCGCCGGAACTCGCAGAACGCCTTGCCTCCGTCGGCGAAGGTGTACTCGATGGCGTAGACGTCGATGTTCTGGCCGCAGTCGGTGCTGCGAGGCCAGCAGCCGCCCAGGCCGTGCGCCGAGACCGGCCAGGAATCCTTGATCCAGCAGCATTCGTCGATCTGGTGGATCAGGTTGTCGACCATGTGGCCCGAGCCCACGTAGAGCAGGTGGATCCGGCCGAATTCGAGCTGGCTCATGAGCCTGTTGGCGTTGTCGCCCATGTTGCCGAGTCCGCCGCCGCCTTCGTAGCGGTTGGCGCGGATCAGGGGGATGTCGCCCATTTCGCCATTGCGGATCTTCTCGATCAAAGCCTGGCGGGCGGGGGAGTGGCGGCACTGGAGCCCTGCGAGGATCTTGACGCCCTTTTTCTGGGCCTCTTCGTTGGCGGCCAGAAGCCTGTGCAGGCCGCCTGGATCGGAGGCGAAGGGCTTCTCCATGAACACGTTGATCCCCTTCTTGATCGCGTACTCGACGTGCAGGGGTCGAATGTACGACCGGGTCGTGCACATGGCGACGTCGCCAGGGCGCAGGCAATCGATCGCCTGCCGATATCCCTTGAACCCGACGAACTGCCGCTCGGCGGGGACATCGATCTTGTCCTGGTAGCGGTCTTGGAGGGCCTTGCGCTGGTTCTCCATCCGCTTGGGGTCCAGATCGGCCATCGCGTAGAGCTTCATCGGTCCGCTGTTGGGCACGGACAAGGCGTCGCCTACCGCCCCGGTGCCGCGTCCGCCGCAACCGATCAGGGCCAGGCGGATCGTGTCGTCCGCAGCCGCGTGAAGGGTCGGAGTCAGACTCCCGAGCACAGCCGCCCCTGCGGCGACCGAGCCACTGTGTTTGAGGAATTCCCGCCGGTTGACCTTGGATGTGCCGATCGATGTCGTCATGTCGTTCTCCTTGCATGAAGGTTGATGGCGACATTGTAGGCCCGATCCGGCGCGAGTGCAAACAAGAATCCCCGACGCCGTCGGATTGGCGGCGTTGCACCTGCCAGCACTGTTACCGGTCTGTCCTGACCGGCACCCAGTCGGGCTCCTTGTTGTGGCGGCCGTCACGGGTGATCTGGACCCAGTTGCCCGACAGATCCGTCACGCAGATGTTCCAGCCGGGGGCCAGGCCTGCGCCCATCTCGTTGGCCTCGGGTCCGTAGCTGAAGGCGATGTACTTGCCGTCGGGGGAGAAGTCGGTGTGGTAGACCTCGTGCTCTTTGTCGCACGAGACGATCTTGCGGACGTTCGTCACCTTCGGCGCGCCCGAGGAGGCGTCCAAGTCGCCGACGAACAGGTCCCAGTCGGTCTTGCCCCAGGTGACGCGTTTGCCGTCTGTGCTGAAGTCGGGTCGGCAGCCGGTCACGCCGAAGGGGGTCAGATCGAAGATGTCCGTGCCGTCGGCGGGGAAGGCCAGGATCGCATGGTTGAAGCCCATGCCGCCGTGGACGGTGGCGAGGAACCACTTGGCGTCGGGCGACCAGCAGAGATTGTAGAGGTGGTGGAGCTTCGCTTCATTGACGTGCGGCGTGGTCTGCCCGGTCGCCAGGTCGTAGAGGTAGAGGCCCTGGGTGGCATAGTCGTTGATCGTGTACCGGTCGTACTCGCCCTTGAGGAAGGCGATGGTCTTGCCGTCGGGGCTCCAGCAGGCCTGTCGGGCGTTGTGGGCGACCTTGGTCCGTCCCGATCCGTCGAGGTTCATGTAGAACACGCTGCGGACCTTGTCGCGTCCCGTTCCTTCTTCGCCCTCGAAGCAGATCTTCGTCCCGTCGGGGGAGGCGTGGGGATAGATCTCGCCGACGTCGGGGGTCTTGGTGAGGTTGACGGGGTTGGAGCCGTCGGCGTCGATCAGGACCAGTTCCCAGTTCTCCTTGCCGTCGGTCGACAGCAGGCTCTCGTAGACGATCTTGAAGGGGATGCTCTTAAGATCGATTCCCGATCCGGGCCGAAGCGACGTTTCCTCGCCCGCGGTCAGCGGTGCGATCGAAAGCGTCAGGAGGATGGCTAGCGACGGGAGAGCGGGTTTCGTGTCGAGATGACGTGCGGACATCGATTAGACCTCCACTTGAATGACAGGATGCCATGTGCCAAGGCAAGGGGCCTTGGCACGAGCTTCTGCATATCGGCGCGTCCGGCCCTCTTCAATCATCCATAATCAATCATCGATAATCAATTCTTCACGGGCACCCAGTCGGGCTCCTTGTTGTGCAGGTCGTCGTCGGTGATCTGGACCCAGTTGCCGTCCATGTCGGAGACGCACAGGTCCCAGCCCTCGGCCAGACCGCCGACCTGCTGGCCGCCGGAGAAGGGGCCGTAGCTGAAGACGATGTACTTGCTGTCGGGCGAGATGTCCACGTGGTAGACCTTGTACTGGCGGGCGACCCGCAGGATGTCGCGGACGTTGGAGACCTTGGGCTCGTCGGACTTGAGGTCGATTTCGCCGGTTTGCAGGTTCCAGTCGGTTTCGCCCCAGACCATGCGGGTCCCGTCGGCGTTGAGGTCGGGCCGGCAGCCGCGGACGCCGAACCGTTCGAGGTCGAAGACCCGCCTGCCGAAGGCTTCGAAGGCGACGATCGTGTCGCTGTAGCCCATGCCGCCCTGGACGGCGGCGACGAACCACTTCGCGTCGGGCGACCAGCAGATCGCGTAGAGATGGTGCAGTTCGGTGTTCTGGTGCGGCTGATGCCAGTTTTCGTCGATGTGGTAGAAGGTCAGGCCGCTGGTGGCGTACTCGCGGGTGGTGTACCGCTCGTATTCGCCTTTGAGATAGGCGATGCTCTTGCCGTCGAAGGACCAGCAGGGCTCGCGTCCGTTGGCGGCGACGTGGACGCGGTTGGTTCCGTCGAGGTTCATGTAGTAGACGTGTCGGACGCGGTTTCGCCCCCGGCCTTCGTCGGCGACGAAGCAGATCTTCGTGCCGTCGGGGGAGACGTGGGGATACATCTCGTCGAGGTCGGGGGTGTTCGTCAGGTTGACCGGGTTCGAGCCGTCGGCGTTGCGGATGAAGATCTCCCAATTGCGCTTGCCCTGGGTCTGGCGGTAGGTCTCGTGCACGATCTTGAAGGGGATCGCCTTGAGGTCGAGGGCGTTCCTGGCCAGCGGGACGGAGATCGGTTTGGTCTTGCCGTCGTTGGCGTCGGCCGCCGCGTCGAAGTCGGCTTCGTCGCCTTCGACCGAGACCGAAAGGAAAACCTGCTGCAACGAACCGTTTTGTGGAATCCCCTCCTGGGCGGTCGCGGAAACGATCGCCGCGACCAGGATGATCGACGTCAACACCATGCTCTGTGCCCTTCGAATCGAATGTCGTGCCAAACGCTTTTCACGGTCGCCACCAGAATAATTCGGGAGCCCGTCCGACGCAAGGGGGTCGGCTGCTCCGTCGGCCTTCTCAAGGCGCGCCAGGACCGCCAAACGGCGCGACGGCCGGATGAGCCTGTTTTATTTACGGATTTCTTGTAGACACCGGCCCGGCGGGCCGATAGAATGGTCAGATTGTTCAAGGAGTACGCTTTCCTCCCTCGGAGTTTACCCCTTTGTTCGACAAGAAGAGGGATAGTCTGTTTGCAGGCCGGAATTTGGCCTCAGGAGTACAGTAGTGGCAAGAGGTAAAGTAAAGTGGTTCAACGCGAGCAAGGGTTTTGGCTTCATTACTCCCGATGACGGCGGGCAGGACCTGTTCGTCCATCATTCGGAAGTGAAGACGCAGGGATACGCCTCCCTGGATGAGAACCAGTCGGTGGAGTTCAACGTCGGCCAGGGCAAGAAAGGCCCCTGCGCGACGAATGTCGTCCCCTGCTAAGGACGCCATCGCACGTGAACATGACGAGGCCTCGCCCCCCGGGCGGGGCCTTTTCTTATGCGCAGACAGCCGCCAGGCGATTGACACGGACGGCTCGGGAGCGTAAGATGGCGGCTGTCGAGAGTTGGGGCACGTCGCCGCAACGGAAAGACCCGTTCATCGACGATTTACTGTTTGTGATTCATGATCCGGGTCCAGGGCACGCGCAGATTGGGACGCCCGGTCGTCGGCGACAAATCGTAGATCGTCCATAGTAAATAGTAGATCCTGTGAAGATCGTCGTTTGTATTCCTGCTCGTTACGCGTCCACACGATTTCCCGCGAAGGTTCTCGCCAAAGATACCGGCAAGTACCTCATCCAGCACACGTGGGAACAGGCGTGCAAGGCGAAGCTGCCTGTGCGGGTCGTGATCGCGGCCGACGACGAGAAGATCGTCCGGGCCGCGAAGGAGTTCGGGGCCGAATGCGTCCTGACCTCGACCAAACATAACAGCGGAACGGATAGGATCGCGGAGGCGGTCGGGCGGTCCGACGCAGATATTGTGATCAACGTCCAGGGCGACGAGCCGCGGATCGACCCCGGCCACATCGACCTCCTGGCTCGAATGATGCTGGACAACCCACAGGCCGAGATGGCCACGCTGGCGGCGCCCTTTGCCGCCCACGAACAAATCGCCGACCCGAACGTGGTGAAGGTGGTCGTTGGAACCGGCGGAAAGGCCATCTACTTCTCCCGCTCGGTCATCCCCTACGACAGGGACCGCGCGGGTGTGGGCGACGCGGGCTCGTACCTGCGTCATCTTGGAATCTACGCCTATCGCAGGGACTTTCTCCTGACGATCACCTCGCTGCCGCAGACGCCTCTGGAGAAGCTGGAGAAGCTCGAACAACTCCGGGCCCTCGAAAACGGCTACACGATCCTCGTCGGAAAGGTCGAGCACACCTGCGAAGGCATCGACACGCCGGAGCAGTACGCCGCGTTTGCGGAACGATGGAGAAGAAGCCATTGAATGCAGGGCAGGTATGTGTACAAGTGGATTCCGTGGGCGAAATCACAGCCCACGACCGGCGACGCTGTTCCCGGACCCCTGGCATTTTCCGCTTTGGGCCAGCAGCATGGTAGACGTGCTTCGCACGCGTTGTCGGCGAGTTGTGGCCGGTGCTCCGGATCACGAGCCACGAGTCACGGGTCACCGCTTCGTGCCATTGGCCCAAAGCGAAAAATGCCGGGGTTTGGGGCGGAGCCCCAAGGAGTCAGGGGGGATGGCGAGCTGTATGGCATGACAGACAACGCATGGAGAGTGTAGAATTACCTGGACGATGGAATTGCAGGACATGGAGCACTTTGAGGTTGGGACTCAGATGACTGATAGCAGAGACCTGTTGACGAAGATCACCGATGCATCGACCGAGAGCGAGTTCTTCGCGCCGATGCCGGCCAACTACAAGAAGGGCAAGACCCGCTACGTGTTCGTCATGGGCACGGTCATGAGCGGGCTGGGCAAGGGGATCTTCTCCTCGTGCCTCGCCAAACTCCTGCAGGACAAGGGGTTGAAGGTGGCCCCGATCAAGCTGGAAGGCTATCTGAACATCGATTCCGGCACGCTGAACCCCTTCCGTCACGGCGAGGTCTTCGTCCTGGACGACGGGATGGAGACCGACATGGACCTGGGCACCTACGAGCGAATCCTCGACCAGGACCTGAGTCGGGCCAACTTCGCCACCAGCGGGCAGATTTTCAGTTCGGTCCTGAGCAAGGAGCGGCACGGCGACTACCTGGGCCGGGACGTGCAGATGATCCCCCACGTGACCGGCGAAGTGAAGCTGCGCCTTCGGCAGCTTGCCGCCGACAGCAAGGCGGACGTCGTCTTCGTCGAGATCGGCGGCACCGTCGGCGACCTGGAGAACGCCTATTTCATCGAAGCGATGCGCGAGCTGGCCTATGAAGAAGGACCGGGCAGCAGTTGCTTCGTCGCGCTGACCTATATCATGGAGCCGCCAGCTTTGGGCGAGCAGAAATCCAAGGCGGCCCAGCTCGGCATCAAGCAGGTGATGCAGCTCGGGATTCAGCCGGACATCATCGTCTGTCGGGCGACGAACCCGGTCAACGAGAAGGCCCGCCAGAAGATCAGCGTCTACAGCAACGTTCCGCTGGAGCGGGTCATCAGCCTGCACGATTCGACGAGCATCTACACGATCCCTGCGATGCTCCGCGAGCACGGCCTGGATTTCGAGGTCCTTCGTCTGCTCAAGATCGAGGACCGGATCAACCTTCGATACGAGCGCAAGGCCTGGGCCAAGTGGTGCGACTTCACCGACAAGATCGGGACCGCCAAGTACGAGACGACGATCGGCATCACCGGCAAGTACACCTCCGTCCGCGACAGCTACGCTTCGATCATCAACGCCCTGGAGCACGCCGGCATCGCGCTGGGGTGCGATGTCAAGATCAAGTGGATCGACACGACCTCGATCACCGACGCCAACGCCGGCAAGCACCTGGCCGACGTGGACGGCATCATCGTCCCCGGCGGGTTCGGCGCCCGCGGCTCCGAGGGCAAGATCGCCTGCGTGAAGTACGCCCGCGAGAACAACCTGCCTTACCTGGGTCTGTGCCTTGGGTTCCAGATGGCGGTGATCGACTTCGCCCGGAACGTCTGCGGGCTCAAGGACGCCGGCAGCACGGAACTCGACGCCAAGTGCAGCGAGCCGGTGATCGACATTCTGCCCGAGCAGAAGAAGATCGAAGGCCTCGGCGGCAACATGCGTCTGGGCGGCCGGGACATCAAGATCGAGCCCAAGACCATCGCCTGGGACCTCTTCGGCCGCAAGAACAGTGTGCGGATGCGGTTCCGGCATCGCTACGAGGTCGATCCTCGCTACATCGAGACGCTGGAAAAGCACGGCCTAGTCTTCTCGGGCAAGGCCCCCGACCAGCCGATCATGCAGATCCTGGAGTTGCCCAGCCATCCGTTCTTCATGGGGACGCAGGCGCATCCGTGCCTGACGTCGCGACCGCTGCGGCCGCAGCCGATGTTCGTCGGCCTGGTCGCGGCGGCGATGAAGAGGCACCACCTGGACAACGACCTGCCGGGCTCGGTGGAGGCGGTGAAAAAGGTCTGCGCCCACGCGGAGGCATAAGACGAGGCGGGGTGCGTCCTATTGGTCCTATCTGTCCCATGAGTCCTATAGGACGAATAGGACCCATGGGACGAACGGGACGTGTCCTCAGTTCTTTGGCTCGATCTGCCTCTTGAGTTGCTCGATTTCCCTGCGGAGCCTGGCGTTGTCTTCCATGACCGCGGTCGCCAAGCTGCCGACCCGCTCGGCAATTCCTCTATCGACCTCTCTCTGCAGGGCTTCAATGCGGGCCCTGCACTGGGCCAGTTCCGCATCCCGCTGCTGAAGATCCTGGGCGTGCGTGCGGCGGAGCGTTGCGATCTCCGCGTCCCTGGCGGCCAACGCCCTTTGCAGGTCGGCGCTCTGGGCCGCCAGGAGTCGGGCCTGTTTCTCGTTGGGGGCTTCCTGCTGTTGCGGCTGTCCGCATCCGGCCAGAGACATCCCGACTACCGCGATCAGAACGACGGAGATCCTGCCTGCCATTTCACGGCCCTTTCGAATCTGCCTGCTTCACTCGAACAGAGCCGCCAGCCGGTGTTTTTCCTGGGGATCGATGGCGGCCGAGTCCGTCCAGACCGCCAGCTCCAGGCTCTTGCGGCAGGGGCAATCCTCGTAGACCAGCGTTTCGTCGCTGGCCAGCAGCGCCTCGATCAGGGCCAGGCAGTTGTTCGTGGCGGTCTTGAGGTTGGACAGGATCTCTTCGAGCAATGTCTCCTTGGTCTTGTCCTTCTCGTGGGGCCGCCAGCAATCGTAATCGCTGGCCATCGCGATCAGAGCGTAGCACATCTGGGCCTCGCGAGCGAGCTTGGCCTCAGGCATCGCGGTCATCCCGATCACGTCCCCTCCCCAACGACGATGCATCAACGACTCGGCTCGCGTGGAGAACTGGGGGCCTTCCATGCAGACGTACACCCCGTTCGTGTGGATGGTGACGTCCAGCGGTGTCGCGACGTGAAGCAGCGTCTCCTTGAGACGGGAGCAGACCGGGCGGGCGAACTCGCAGTGGACCGCGCCGAAATCGTCGAAGAACGTGTTCTTCCGTCGGAACGTCTTGTCGATGAACTGGTCGACCAGGACGAGGTTGCCCGGCGCGATCTTCTCCTGCAACGAACCGACGGCCCCGCTGGCGATAACCGAGCGTACCCCGAGGGACTTGAGCGCGAAGAGGTTCGCGGCGTACGGGACCCGGCTGGGCGAGAGCGTGTGCCGGGGCCCGTGACGATTCAGAAACGCGATCTTGCGATCGCCCATCCTGCCCACGAGGATCGGCCCGCTCGTTCTGCCGAACGGCGTCTCGATCTCGCGACGCTCCACTTGCGATAATTGTGCGGCCAGCGCGTCGCCCAGCCCTGTGCCGCCGATGATTCCGACCAGCTCACCTGCCATGCCTGTCTCCTTTCTGGTCGCTCATCATAGCGGGTTTGACCCGCGATGTCGATGTTTCACAAAGTATCGATCGGTTTTGCACGATCTTGGCTTGAACAATCCGCCGGCCGTGGCATAGTAGAGGGAAACCGAACCCGATTTGAGGAGCCCAAAGCATGGATCTGGTCATCACCGTCAAAGAGGTCAAAGGTCACTGCCCCGTCCACAAGGCCGGCGATTCCTTCACGCTCAAGGCCTGCTACCAGCTCGTCAGCGACATTCCGGTCTGCATGCACGGCCTGGCCTCGTTGATGCCCTGGTACAATGCGTTGCGGGTCTCCGAGCCCGTCGAATGGGGCATCGACGGCAAGCAGGACAAGACCAAAGCCTACGTCCAGTGCCCCGACGTTTGCCAATACACCGGCGGCGGCACCGTCGTCTACGAGATCTCCAAGGTCAAGGCGTGACGCTCTGCGTCACGCCCGTGATCCGTGCCCCGGTGCCCGGGGGCTACTTGGTCGAAAACTTGTGCACCGTCTGGCTGGAGAACTTCTTGCCGGGCTCCAGGACGGTGGACGGGAATTGCGGCTTGTTGGGCGAATCGGGATAGTGCTGGGTCTCCAGGCAGAAGGCCGCGTGCTTGACGTAGGCCTTGCCGCCTTTGCCGATCAGAGAGCCGTTCATGTGGTTGGCGGTGTAGAGCTGCATGCCGGGCTCGGTGGTCGTGACCTCCATGAACCGGCCGGTCGTCGGATCGTAGGCGGTTCCGCACAGCTTCATCGCGTCCTCTGCCCCGTTGAGGACGTAGTTGTGGTCGTAGCCGTTGCCGAGCTGGCGGATTCGCGAGCCGATCTTCTTGGGCGAGAGGAAGTCCAGCGGGGTGCCCGCCACGCTGACGGTGATCCCCGTTGGGATCTGGCCTTTGTCGAAAACGGTGAACCGGTTGGCGTTGATCATCAGCTCGTGGCCCAGGACGTCGCCGTTGCCTTGGCCCGCGAGATTCCAGTAGGCGTGGTTCGTCAGGTTGACGACGGTCTTCTTGTCCGTCTGGGCCTCGTAGCTCATGCGAAGCTCGTCGTCGTTGGTCAGCGTGTAGGTGACCAGGACCCGCAGATTGCCGGGATAGCCTTCCTCGCCGTCTTTGCTCAGGTAGCTGAGCTTGACCCAGGCCTGATTCTCGGAAGCGGTCACTTCCTCCGGCGTCCAGAGCTTCTTGTCGAATCCCTTGAGGCCGCCGTGCAGGTGGTTGGGCCCGTTGTTGGCCGCCAGGGCGTACTCGACGCCGTCCAGGGTGAACCGGGCGTTGCCGATGCGGTTGGCGTAGCGGCCGATGACCGCCGCGGCGCAGCCTCCGCGAGTGAGATACCCTTCGAGCGTGTCGTGGCCCAGGAGCACGTCGTCGAGCTTGCCGTGACGGTCGGGGACCTCCATCGAAACGACGATCGCGCCGTAGTTGGTGATGCGAACCCTGAGGCCCTTGGCGTTGGTCAGCGTATAGAGAAAGGCCTCCCCGCCCTCAGGCGTGCGGCCAAACAGTTCGGTATGGACATTCATCAGTCTACTCTCCTTCGTTGTCGCCGGGGCGCCGGCGTTCTTCGGACTCGTCGTGTCTTGCGCCTCCGCGACAGCACAAACGGCCGCCACGGCAATGAAACCCGCCAGATTCCTCGCGTTCATCTCTGCACCCCGAGCCAAACTGCGATTCACTCTTCTTGATTCACCATTCACTACTTGCCGCATGCCTGGGGTGTCTTTCCGCTCCAGGCTGCAAGGGGTCAAATGATAATTCGGAAACGGTCGGCTGTAAATCCCCAAGATCTCGCTGTTATGCGAATATCGTCGATATAGACCATTCCGACCCTGTCGGCGGGGGCGGGCATACGTATTTCTACGTAGGTACAGCTAGGTATTCTTGACCGATCTGCTTTCCATCCCGGCAGAACACGTAAAGATCCAGGGGTTTTCCTGCCGAAGGTTCTCCTATCGGAACAGTTGTGTACCCCGATGGCCTATCCTATCGGGGATGCGTGTGATCGTGTAGGGAGGGAGCAGGGCTATGGATTCTGGCGGTTGTGCTCAGACAACATCGGACTTTTCGGTCTCGATTCTCGGCCGGCCCAGTGGTTCTCTGGACAAACTGACGGCCAAAGACGTAATGCAGTACGGCGTCGTCAGCGTCGAGAAGACCGATCCGGCGTATCGCGCGGTGTCATTGCTGCTCGACAGGAACATCAGCGGATTGCCGGTCACCGACTGCGGCAGGCTGGCGGGCATGATCTCGGAACGGGACCTGCTCCGCCTGGTTCACAAGGAGGAATACCTGCCGGGCCAGGTCGCCGACTATATGACCACAGAGGTGGTCAGCGTCGGCGTGGATGACCCTTTGTCCGCGGTGTCCATGCGTCTGGTCGACACGCCGTTCCGTCGCGTGCCGGTCTTGCTGCACCAGCGCACCCTGGCGGGGATCATCTCCCGCGCGGACCTGATTCGTGTCTATCGCGAGAGGCTTTGTCCGCCCCGCCCCAAATCCGGTACTGCATTGCTGTCCGAGGACGCGATGAGACCCGGCCTGCTCACGGTCTTTCCCGATGCCCCGATCTCCGAGGCCATGGACCTGATCGTTCGACGACGCATCACGGGTCTTCCGGTCGTCGATGAGCAGATGATCCTACTGGGCATCATCACGGAGAAGGACCTGCTGAACTACTGCCTTCATCCCTTCCCCCCGGACGCCACCGTTTCGGTTTTCATGACCACCAACGTGGTCGCCTTCGACCGCGACGCCGATCTGACCCTGATCTGCGAGTGTCTGATCGAGAAGGACTTCCATCGGGTGCCCATCCTCGATCAAGGCCGACTCGTCGGAATCATCAGCCGGTCCGACATCCTGCGAAGCAGGGTGGCTGCCTTCAGGCGATGAGCGGAAAGAGCTTGCCTTTCGTCGGGCCTGCGGCGAAGGACTGAGTCCGCCCGTGAGAAGAACGGAGGCTCACGGGCGGCCCATCCTCCCCCCCACAATACCCTGGATTCCCTGGTAACGAACGTGCCGTCAGGGCGTCTTAGAGGATGAGCGACGGTCTGAACCGACGCCGAGCCCGAAGGTGTGCAAGGAGCATCAGATGCAGGCCACTGTGCGAATGATGGCATGTCTTGTCGTTGTCCACGCTTTGTCGTTGGGCGTTCAGGCGGGGGAAACGTCCGCACCCGACCCGTGGGCGGTCTACCAGGGGCTCGAACCTGGGACGTTCATCAAACAGTGGCTCCTGTGCGACCCATTTCCCGTTTTCGAGGGCGCTCCCAGGCCCCTGGATGTCGCGGCCCAGCGAGAGGCGTTCGACAAGGACTTCCTGACCGAGCACGGCGGGGAAACGCAGGTCCGCCCGACGATGGAGATGGTCTTCCACACGGGCGAATGGGAGCATCGCTGGCGAAAGGCCGACAGCCCGACCGATCTGGTCAATATCATCCGGCACATGGGCTACGAGCAGTACGCGGTCACCTACGCCTGGGCGCGGATCGACATGCCCGCCGAGACGTCGGCGGTGCTCGGAGTCGGCAGCGACGACGCCGTGAAGGTCTGGCTCAACGGAGAACTGGTCCACGAGAACTGGACGAATCGCGAGGTCAAGGAGGACGACGACCTTGTCGGGGTCACGTTCCGCGCCGGCGCCAACAGCCTGCTGCTCAAGATCCAGAACCGCGGCCGGCTGTGGGGCCTCGCGTGCCGACGACTGGACCCGGAAGTCCTCGGGGACAGACTGCTCGCGGCCCTCGGGAGCGGCGACCTGAAGATGGTGCAGATATGTCTTGCTCATGGGGCCAAGGCAACCGCGAAGGACCGTTACGGATTCACCGCGGTCCAGGTGGCGAGGATGCGCGGGCAGGAGGAGATCGTCCAACTGCTGATCGAGAAGGGGGCCGATCCGAATGTCGCGTTGCCCAAAGCCGGGACGCCTCAGGGGTTCCTCGATTTGTTGTGGACCTCGCTCAAAGAGAACTACCCCATGATGGAGTACGCCGGGGCTTTTGACGAAAGCTGGCATCAGGAATGCAGGGAGAGAATCGAGGGAATGACCGGCCTGTATCAGGCGCTGCCGGTCATGGACGCCATGCTCGTCCGGCGGCTGAACGATTACCACACCGGTCTGTACTGGGAAGGAAAGACCGACCCCTCCAGGCCGCCGGTCCGCGCCGCGTGGGTCGAGGACCAGGTCGTCGTGACGGATTGTGCGAAGGATCTCGGGATCGCGCCGGGGGACATCCTCCTGGCGATTGACGACGCCAATGCCGTGGAGAGGTTCAGGCAGGAGTGGCCGGGGGCCTTCGGTCCGACCGTTTATGCCAGGGCGTCGTCCGCCTGCCGGGCGATCCTCGAAGGCGAGGAAGGCTCGCAGATCAGACTCACGCTGCGAAACCGACAGGGAGAGGTCTACGAGAAGACTCTGACTCGCGGCGGTGGAGGCTTGGGGTCCGCGCCGCAGCCCACGCTTTCCAGTCGAGAGCTGGATGATCGAACGGGCTACATCCGAATCCGCGGATGGGCGGGCTTCACCGGTGCGGACTTCGACAAGCAGCTCGATCCATTCCGCGAGAAGCCTTGCCTGATTATCGACGTCCGCGACAACGGCGGCGGCCAGGATTTCCTGGCCGAGACGGTCATCGGGCGGTTCATCACCCGCAAGGTCGTCGCCAGCATCAGCTTCCAGCGACGGGCCGGAACCAACCTGTACGAGAAGTTCACGAACGTTGTGTCGCCGAGGGGCGACTGGCAGTATTCAGGCAAAGTCGTGGTCCTGACGAACGAAGGCTGCGCCAGCGCGTGCGAGCATTTCGTCTCCGGCATGTACGAAGCCGGCGCCCTGCTGGTCGGGACTCCGACGGTCGGCGCCTGCGGCTGGTCGAAGAGGATCGAATTGCCGGCGGGCGTGGACCTGCGCTGCTCGCTGACGTTCCCCCTGCACGGCAAGATGCCTTCGCCCCTGAACGGCATCGAACCCCATCACCTCGTCGCCCCCACGATCGAGGACATCCGCGCCGGCCGCGACGCCGTCCTGGAGAAAGCGAAGGACCTGCTCAAGTAGAAAAGGGGACATTCTACTTTTTGTCCAGCTTCCTATGCCTGCCTTGCGATGTCATTGGCTTGGCGGATTCGATGCCTTCGGAGGCCTGCCGCGGGGCCGGTGGTTCAGCGGGTGATGTTCTGTTCGAGTTGCGCCAGGATCGCGCGGGCCTTGGCGATCTTGTTTCCGTTGGGGCCGTCCCAGTGGATCTCCGCGTCTTTGCCCAGCATCTCGTCGATCTTCTTGCAGGCGACCAGCACGGTCGCGTGGTTCTTGCCGCCCATGTAGCGACCGATCTCCGACGACGACATGTTCGTGTGCTTGCGGGTCAGGTACATGCTGAAATGGCGTGCCAGCGACACGGTCCGACCCTTCTTGGGCGAGTGCAGGCTGGCGGGCGTCACGCCGAAGTACGCGCCGGCGGAGGCCTCGATGTCCGAGACGTGCACGATCGGGTCGCACCGCTCGATGTGCTCGGCCAGCACCGTCTCAGCCATCTCCAGCGAGAGCTTCTCGTCCTGGAGCGTGGCGTAGGCGATCAGCTTCAGCAGCGCGCCTTCGAGCTCGCGGACGTTGGTGCGGACCCGCTCGGCGACGAACCGGATCACCGGCTCGGGCACCTCGCCTGCGCGCCGGGCCTCGCTGCCGCCGGGGGAGACCTTCATCATCCGCCGGGCGAACTGCCGGCAGATCTCGCAGCGAGTCGGGAAGTCCGGGGCCTCGATCTTGACGACCATGCCGGAGACGAACCGATTGACCAGCTTCTCGGACAACTGCCCGATCATTTTCGGATGGGCATCGGAGACCAGGATGACCTGCTTGCCGGCCAGGCTGATCGTGTTGAAGGTGTGCAGGAACTCTTCCTGGGTCGAGGGTTTGCTGGCCAGGAAGTGCACGTCGTCGATCGCCAGCAGGTCCGTCTGCCTCATGCGGCGTCGAAAGGCCTCCAGCTTCTTGGTCTTGAGGGCCAGGACGAACTGATTGGCGAACTCCTCCGCGGACAGGTACAGCCACTGGGTTTGCGGCCTGACTTTGGCGACGCCGTTGCAGATGCCCTGGAGCAGGTGGGTCTTGCCGACGCCGCAGCCGCCGTGGATGAACAGCGGATTGAAGGGGCTCTGCTGTTCGCGGATCAGGGCCTTGGCCGCGTTGAACGCCAGTTCGTTCGAGGGGCCCACGATGAAGCTGTCCAGCGTCAGGCGCAAGCCCTCGGCCGCCCCCGCGGATTCGCCATCCGTTGCGATCGAGCCTTCCCTGGCCTTGGCCGCGGGGGCGGGCTTGGGATTGACGGGCGTTCGTCGCCGCTCCCCTGAGAGTTCGGCATCGATTGTGAACGAGATCTCCGGCCGGCCGCTCAGGACCGAATCGACCGCCTCGCGGATGTCCTTGATGAAGTGTCCTTCGAGCCAGGTGGCCAGGAAGGGATTGGCCACGCCGATCCGCAGGTAGCCGTCGGCCAGAGTGAACCGGGCGCTGTTCTGAAACCAGATCTTGAACTTCTCGGCGCCGATCCGCTTGGCCAGCGCGTCCGTGATTGCTGTCGTATCGCAGCCCGCAACGGCGCGGGCCCCGTCATCCGTGATCGCCTGCATCAAGGTCTCCCCAACGATAGCGGCGCTTTCATCCTGTTTGGTCGCACAGAAGGACGGTAAGACGGGCCTCCGAATGACACAAGCCGCACCAGGGGTCCCAATACCGTCCTCACGAAAACTGAATGTTACTGGGCCCTATTATTCCGCGAAACAGACGCAAAGCAACACGCATTCGGCCGTTTTCTTTTCCACTTGAACGAGGGACAGCAGGGCACAGGCTTTACGTGCGTTTTTTTTTTCGTTTGCACAAGTTATGCACCTCGCAAATGGCCTTTGTGGATAATCGGTGTATAGCGAATGGAACCAGGTTCCGTCAAAATCCTGTTTTCCAATACTGATAACGCAGGCGAGACAGGGAATGAGGGGGTCTCTACGCCATTTTGTGTATTCCGACCAGTTGACTATCCACAAACCCCTCGCGTCATGACAGGGGCCCGCGAGAGGCTGTCCGATCCGACCGGCGCCGTCGAACTCTCTTTTTCCACTCCTTCTGGATTTTTCTTAAGCACGAATTCTGAGGAGGCCGGTAGAATAAAGAGTGCTGAGGCTCGGACAACTTTGATGATGCCTTCTACGATGCAGTCTTGAATCAGCGGCGGGTGGGCGTTGGGAACCCGTGCAACAGGAGAGGTCTTTGGGAGAAAGAGGCGAAAAGCGATGCGCCGTCGAGGGAGACAACGAGTCAACGGTGGATCGGCAGCCTGGGCTCCCTTTGCCTTCACCCTCATTGAGTTGCTCGTGGTCATTGCCATTATCGCCGGTTTGATGGCCATTCTGATACCGGCGTTGGGCCACGCGCGAAGGCAGGCCCGCGCCGTGGTCTGTCGCGCCCACCTCAAACAGTGGGCAACGACCTTCAATCTCTATACGCAGGAGAATGAAGGGCATTTTCCGGTGCGAGAGAGCAGTGCTGTGTGGCTTCTGCGAGGCGCCATGCCCCCACAAGAAGACGTGAACGAGCCCAAGGTGGGACGGAGCAGCCGAACCCAGGGAATCGCCTGCTGCCCTATGGCTATGAAAGTCAATGAGGACACGGTTTCCGGAAGCGGTAGCATGTCTGGGGGCGATTTCACGACTGTTACGATAACGAACGGAGGTACGTTCGCCGCCTGGGAGATCACGTACCCCAGCCCGTCTTTTCGCGGCAGCTATGGCTTCAATCACGGTTTGTTTCGGGAGGTCCCCAACGGGTTTCAGCGCCGCATTTCCGCCATGGAACATCCACTGGATGTTCTCGCAATCAAGGGTGCGTCCGGCATTCCCGTCCTTCTCGATTCTTCATCTCCCTGGGCTTATCCTAACTGGAATTCTTCGCCCTCCAGAGATGGGCTTCGCATCACTGTGGGAATGCCCTTTTGCATGAAACGCCATGACACCTATGTGAATGGTCTATTCCTTGACCGGTCGGCGCGCAGGATTGACCTCAAGGAGTTGTGGGTGCTGAGGTGGTATCCGAGTTTCAAGACGAACGGGCGCTGGACCAAGGCTGGTGGGGTAGAACCCGAGGATTGGCCCGGGTGGCTGCGCGGGCTTAAAGACTACTGATAGCATCTGAATACGTAGACGGAGGGCCGGGGGACAGTCCCTGTTCTTGGCTCATCCGGCTTTCGCGTACTTCCATGGCCTTTGGGGACGCTGTCCCCAAGCCCCTGGGATTTGTCGCTTTGCGCCAGAAACATGGCATGGGGGAAGGCGACGAACCACAAAGGCAACGTCGCCCATGTCCCTGGACCGTGGCCCTCCCGCGACACGGGCTCTCGCCGGGGGGCGGGTTGCTTCCCAGCAGAGCGGAACCTGCGACAAGAGACCCGCCAGAGCAGACGCCAGGCGGGAGGACAGAAGATAAGTGGTGTCGGTTGTCCTGGAATACGGCTCGGCTCTGCTCTGCTCCTGATGTTTCTGGCCGAAAGCGGGAAATCCCAGGGGTCCGGGGACAGCGTCCCCGGCGGCCGGTCGTTGCCCTATCTCCCAGTACGCAAAAGCCGGATGAGCCCTATTGTCTGCAAGACTTTGCGGGTCTGTGAGGACAGGAGTAACCGGAATACACATGAGGAAGGAGCTTGAACATGCAGATTGGAGACCGAGGTGCAGGTTCAGCAGGAACTGACCAAGGCCAGGCAGCAGTTGCGACAGATTCACAGCATCCGCCAGGAGGCGGTGCTGGTCTTGAGCGAATTGCTGGATTGAGTGAGGAGGGGCAACCGCCAAAGCGACAGGGCCATCACCTGCCGAAAGCAGATCATGGCCCTGTTGACAATCGTTCTCACACGGGCGAAAGCCCGCGTTGGTTGGCAGATGTTCCTAGCCTTTGGCCCGGCCGCCGTAGGAGCCGTCCTCGGTGTTCACGCGGACGACCTCGCCGATCTCGATGAAGGGGGGCACGCGGATTCGCAGGCCGCCTTCCAGGGTGGCGTCTTTCATCTGGTTGGTGGCTGTGGCGCCTCGGGGAACGGGAGTCGTTTCGGTCACCGCCAGCTCCACCACCTTGGGCAGTTCGAGCGAGACGATGTTGCCGTCGTGCGTCAGCGCGACCACCGTCGTATTGGGCTTGAGATACTTGATCGAATCGCCCAGCACCTCGTTGGACACCGACAACTGATCGTAGGACTTGGCGTCCATGAAGATGTGCGAGTCTTTTTCCGAATAGAGGTACTCCATCTCGCGCCGGTCGAGAAAGGCCTGCTCGACCTCCTCGGTGGACCTCAGACGTTTCTCGATGCTCGTGCCATCGGAGATCCGTCGGAGCTTGGCCTGCACGAACGCTCGGAGGTTGCCCGGCGTCACGTGCGTCGACACCGTACAGACGTACAACTGGCCGTCCATGATAAAGCCCATTCCCGGCCTCATTTCACTTGCCTTCACCGCTATCACCTCAGATCAAACCAAGCTCTTGGATTCCGCCGCGATCGATCTGTCGGGGGACAGCCCGGCCGATCACGACACACAGAAAGACGCCGCCACCGCGTCGGGCGACGACGGTGAACAACTGTTAAACGATGTATTTTACGTCCGACCGAACCCCTTGTCAAGCAACACGTTGCCGCAATTTGAACGACTCCGCTGCCCTGCGGCCCAAGGGTCTGATCCACAAGGCTCCCCGGACGAAAGACCCGCGTTCGGGGCGCCCTGGAAAATCAAGCCGGGCGGCTTGCCGGCCGATATCACATAGGGTACTGTGGTCGGACGAAATGTGATCTGAGAGCCGGTGAAATGGCATCGACAGCGATATCGGACGTACGGGCCGGCAGAACGATCTCCGGCGAACCATCAACTTCTATGTCCCAGCCAGCCAAAGAACCGAGGGATGACCAGGCCCTCAAGCCCGTCAACGGGAACAACGGTTCCTTCACGCTCACGGGCCGCTTGCACAGCTTCCGCAACGCCTTCCGCGGCGTCGCGTTGATGCTCCGCTCTCAGCACAACGCCTGGCTGCACGCGTTCGCCTCCATTTGCGTCTTGACCGCAGGAGCGTTGTTCCGTCTGAGCGATCCGGAATGGTGCAGGATCATCCTGGCGATCATGGCGGTCTGGACCGCCGAGGCGCTGAATACGGCGCTGGAGTTTCTTGCCGACGCGGCCAAGCCGGAGTTTCATCCGCTCGTCAAGTGCGCCAAAGACGTCGCCGCCGGCGGCGTGCTGATCTCCGCGGTCGGCTCGATCGCGATTGGCCTGCTGGTCCTCGGCCCCCACTTCCTGGATTTCCTGCGAGCTCACTTCTGAGCCATCCGGCGGCGCGCCACCTTGCTCTCCCATGCAAACGTTCTTTCGCAGCGGCGACGATAGGACTATAATGCCCGACGTCGGAGAACCGTGGCCCTGAAGTATGGTCTTGCATGGAGAACCCGCATGTCCAGCCCCCATTCACATCCGCAGCGACGATTGTCGAGCTTCCTCTGTCTCGGCGGGATCACAGTCGTTTTTCTGACGGGCATGACCGTCCGCGCTTCGAACCAGGAGTTGCCGGCCCTGAACCGATTCCCCCGAATGGTTCAGGAGTATTTTGTCGACCAGGTCCGTCGCGTGGACGCGGAGGTCGAGCGGCGCTACGCGGAACTGAACAGCCGCCAGGACGCCGAGGCCTATGTGCAGACGGTTCGCGGCAAGATCGACCGCTGCTTCGGCGTCTGGCCCGAGAAGACGCCGCTGAATCCCCGCGTCACGAGCGTGGTCGAGCGGGACCAGTACCGGATCGAGAACGTGATCTTCGAGAGCCGCCCGGGGTTTCTGGTCACCGGCAACCTCTACGTGCCCAAGGGACGGCCCTTTCCGCTGCCCGGCGTGATCGCGCCGTGCGGGCACTCGAACAACGGCAAGGCCGCCGAGCCGTACCAGGGGTTCGCCCAGAGCCTGGCCCGACTGGGGTACGTCACATTGATCTTCGATCCGATCGGGCAGGGCGAGCGGCTTCAGTATCCCGACGAACAGCTCAAATCCCGTGTCGGCGTCGGCGTTCGCGAGCATCTCTACGCAGGCAACCAGCAGTTCCTCGTCGGCGAGTTCTTCGGCTCCTGGCGGGCCTGGGACGGAATCCGCGCCTTGGATTACCTGCTGACCCGCAAAGAGGTCGATCCCCGGCACATCGGCGTCACCGGCAATTCCGGCGGCGGCACGCTGACGACGTGGCTCTGCGGCGTCGAGCGACGATGGACGATGGCCGCGCCGAGCTGCTTCGTCACGACCTTCCTGTGCAACACGGAGAACGAGCTGCCGGCCGACACGGAACAGTGCCCGCCGGGGGCGCTGGCGATGGGACTGGACCACTGCGATTTCCTTGCGGCGATGGCGCCCAAGCCGGTGATCCTCCTGGCCAAGGAAATGGATTTCTTCGACGTCCGCGGCAGCGAGACTGCCTACCGACGTCTCCGCCGGCTCTATGAGTTGCTGGGTCGGGAACAGAACGTCAGCCTGTTCATCGGTCCCGGCGGCCACGGCTACTCCCAGGAGAGCCGGGAGGCGATGTACCGATGGTTCAACCTCGCCACCGGGGTCAGCGACGCGAAGACTGAGCCGGCCCTGACGATCGAGAAGGACGAGACGCTCTGGTGCGCCCCGAAGGGGCAGGTCTGCGAGCTTCAGTCGCGGCCGATCTACTCCTTCACCTCTGAGACGGCCAAGGCCCTGGCGGGCCGGCGCCCCGCGGAATTCACTCCTGGCCAGCTTCGCAGCGAAGTCCGTCGTGTGCTCCGTTTGCCCGACGGCCAGGGAGGCCCGGCCCCATCCTACCGAATTCTCCGCAACTGGAGGTCACGCGGGTATCCGCGTCCGCGGTGGACGACCTACGTGGTCGAAACCGAGCCGGGGATCCAGGCGGTCGTGTACCGGCTGGGACACCAGCAGTTGCTCTCGAGGCCGCAGCCGGACAGCGGGAGGGCCGTGCTCTACGTGTCGCACCAGTCCAGCGACAGGGAGCTTCGCGCCGAGCCTCTGTTGGCGGAACTGATGGCGGCCGAGCCGGACGCTGTGTTCTACACCGTCGATGTCCGCGGCATCGGCGAATCGCAGCCCGACACGTGCGACGAGAACTCCTTTTTGGACCCCTATGGCAGCGACTACTTCTACGCCATCCACTCGATCATGCTCGATCGGCCTTACCTCGGGCAAAGAACGTATGACGTGCTTCGCGTGCTCGACTGGCTGGGCAGCGTCGGGCATGCGCAAGTGCACCTCGTCGGCAAAGGCTGGGGCGCGTTGCCCGTCACGTTCGCAGGCGTGCTGTCGGATCGCGTCACGCAGGTGACGTTGAAGAACTCGTTGACGTCGTACCAGGAGATCGCGGAGTCCAAGGATTATGGGTGGCCGCTTTCGACGCTCGTGCCCAACGTGCTGTCGGCGTTCGATCTGCCGGACTGCTACCGGGCGCTGGAAGCGAAAGACCTCCGACAGATCGAGCCTTGGGGACCGGCCGCCAAACCGTGAGCGGCCGCCGATGTCCGCGACGTCATGGCCGAAGTGCGCGGCTGCGACGGGCGACTATCGCTTGACCGGGAGGATTGTCGGAGGTATCCTGCTTTCAGGATTTTGGAAGGGATTCAATGATGTCGCGAATGGCAAAGGTTGGGTTCGTCAGCATGTTGCTGACGGTCGGGGTCGGATGTGCGAACATGGAGGAGTCGATGAGCCTCCGCAAGCCGACCGCGCGGGTGATGGGGATGCAGTTTCGGGATGCGGACGTCTACGGCGCGACCGTGGTGTTCGACGTGCAGATCGTGAACCATTATCCGACGGAGCTTCCGCTGCTGCGTCTGAACTACGCGGTGTCCAGCAGGGGCAAGAGGTTCATGGCCGGACAGCAGGAACTTGCGGTGCAGATCCCGGTCAACGGCAGCCAGATCGTGCCGCTGCCGGTTCGGATCGACTACATCAGCACGTTGCGTCTGCTGGGCGGCGTCCGGCCTGGCGCGACGATCCCCTACGAAGCGCAGGTGGACCTGACGGTCAACACGCCCCGCCTGGGGACGATCATGTTGCCCCTGCAAAGCGTCGGCGAGGTGACGCTGCCGTCGCTGCCGGACGCGGACGTGGAAAGACTGCTGGGCGCCAGCGGGGCCCTGTGACGCTCTGAGCAGAATGAGGTCGCACCCATGAAAAACGAGCGACAGGCGGAACCGAAGACATTCGAGACGATCGAGCCGATCGGCAAGCGGGTCGTGATCCGCAAGGATGAGGACAAGAAGGAGACCAAAGGGGGGATCAAGCTGCCCGACACGATCGAGATTCCCACGATCACCGGTCGCGTGGTGGCGGTCTCCGCGGAGATCGAGCACACGCCGGACATCCCCTTGCGGAAATACGACAAGGTCCTCTTCAATCCCAAGGGCGCCATCCCGGTCGATTTCGAAGGCGACAACCGTCTGTTCGTGGTGGAAGTTCAGAACGTCGTCGCGGTCTTCCGAAAAGGCTGAGTCCGAGTCTTCAACCGTGCGGCGTGCAGGAAGCTGTCGCGAGGCAGTCTGCAAGCCGGTCGTCTCCTGGCTTCGTCCCGTCGCTTATCGACCGGGCCCTCGAATTGCTTTTTGCAGGGAAGCTGCCGCTCGGGAGGAGGGCAGCGCCGCGCGGACCGCTTCGATCGCGGCGATCGCCTCATGGGTCTGGTCCATCTGGAAGTAGACATAGGCCAGCAGCAGTTGAAGCTGCGGCGAGGCGCCCTCTTCCACCCGATCCTGGAGTCTGGAGATCTGTCGGACGAACAGGTCCGGCCCGCCAAGGCTTTCGACCAGATCCCGCTTCTGCGTCACATACCCGGCGTCGAGTTCGAGGGCTCGTATCAGAGACATCGCGCTGGCGACGTGGTCTCCGGTCGCCAGCAGAGCCAGGCTCTGGCCGAAGTGCGGACGCGCATCGTGGGGGACATAGACGCAGGCCAGGCGGAAGGAATCCACAGCGAGGTCGTGTCGATCCTGTCGCATTTGCGACTGTCCCTCGGCCAGATACTGATCGAACTGCCTCCGGTTGACCGGGTCGGAGTTCTCGTAGGTTCGCTGTCCCGTTTCCGACGCGGGCCGGGTCGGCGCGGGTCCCGCGGTTTCCTGAGACGGACGGTCGTTCGAGGGCGGTTCGCCCGTTGCGGATCGAGGGGCCGATTTCGACCTATCCTCGAGTCGCCGCAGGGCGGCAACGTCCTCGGCTTTGGCCGCCGTGTGTCGGCTTTCGTGGGTCGATGCGTCGTCCGCCGGAGGCGCCTCGTTCAAAGGCGCCGGAATCGTCATCTGACGGATGGCGGACGGATCGTAGAGTTCCAGTCGCGGCTGGGCAGGGGACAGGACATCCTGTTCCGGCGCAGGCTGCTTTGGAGGCGGGACCGCGTTGTCCTCCGGTCTGGGGTTCTGCTGGAGTTGCGGCAGTCCGCCTTGCATTCTCTCGATGCCCTGGAGCAATTGATCCAGTCGCTGCTGATACTCCTGCGGCGACATGAGCGAGTCGCCGGCCGGGGAGAGGGGACGGCGGTTCAGCAGATCGCCCGGCGTGTTCGAGGGAGTCTCGCTCGAGTCCATCGACATCGGGACATAGCCAAGGCGAGGCGAAGGCTGGACGCCCCAACCGTCCCGCGCGGAGACCTGGGGTTCGGCCACTTCGGTCATGGTCAACACGTCGAGGGGCTGGCCCGTTCGAGCCTGGCCCGAACCGCCGACGATGCGGGGACTGACGGGCGAGAAGACGCCTGGGTAGCCGGGCAGGGTCGTCGTCACCGTGCCGGTCGGAGAGTAGAAGGGACTATAGCCCTGGCGATAGCCCGCCTCGTCCGGCGTCGCGGAGTATCTCAGGAATGAATCCAGGCTCGTCGAGCCCAGCGGGGCGCCGAAGCTCGTGGTCGAATTGTAGGGGATGTTGCCGCGGAAGTGTTTGCCACCGGCGACGTTGCCGGTGATCGGCAGGTTGCTGGAGCGGTCCATGGGGTTGGGAACGCCGGTCAGGCCGCTCTGATAGCTGCTCGGCGGCTGCGTGACCGGCGAAGTGGAAGAAGAGACCTGAGCCGTCGTCGCCAGCAGAACCAGCGATGCAGCGACGAGCCGCTCGCGCAGACCTGTACGGATGAACGCCAGCCCCCACGAACGATGCGGTCCGCGTCGCTCGCTCGTCGATGTCTTCCCGTGCCATTCTGATCTTGTCATGCGCTGCTCCGAATCCTTGCCGCCGGCCGGGCTGCGTCAGGCGGTCTCGCCTGCGTCCCGCGGGTTCCTCGCCCAGCCGAGCTTCGTGGCCAGAGTGTCCCAGCGGGTCCGCATGGGGTTGTTGACCACCTTGAAGCCGGTCGGCTCCCGCGCGATCCGAACCACGTCGTCCAACGTCAGCGGCGAGGAAACCTGTCCGTCGATGGACACGGTCGTGCCCTCGTTGATCCGCGTGCAGCGCACCTCGACCACGCTGCCGGCGTCGATCACGATCGGTCGAAAGCTCAGCGAATGCGGACAGATGGGCGTAATCACCATCGCCTCCATCGAGCCGTCGAGGATCGGGCCGCCGGCCGAGAGGCTATAGGCCGTAGAGCCGGTGGGCGTCGAGACGATCAATCCGTCGCTGACGCAACTGGCCACCCGCTGGCCGTCCACCGCGATCTTCAACTCGATCACGCGGAAGGGCGGTCCGGCGGCGATAAACACGTCGTTGACGGCCTTGGCATGGAACTTCTCGCTGTCTGGCCGCGATCGCTCGGACACCCGGCACCCCAGCATCATCCGCGTCTCGACGGGCGCTTTGCCCGCGAGGATGTCGTCGAACCGCTCCTTGAACTCCGCGACGCTGAATTCCGCCAGAAAACCGAGCTTGCCCAGGTTGACCCCGATGACCGGGACCTTCGCCTCGCTCAGCGTCCGGGCGGCCGAGATGATCGTGCCGTCGCCGCCGAGCACGACCGCGTAGTCGCAATCCCGCAGGATTTCCGGCGTACACTTGGCGAGATGGCAACTGGCGATGATCTCGGCCCGGCTCTCGAGGAACAGGGCGAAGTCCCGCATGGCCTCGGCAACGGGACCCTTCTCAGGGTTGCCGAACAGGATCAATCGGGGCAGCGACGGGCTTCCCGACCGGTCCTGCCGAGCGTCGAGTTGACCTGATTTGCCGCTCAATAGACAGCTCCTTGGCCGTTTTGACTATTTCATCGGCAGTAATCCCGGCCTCCATAAGCTGCGCGGACCGGGAATGGTGACCGATAAAACGCCGGGGCGCTCCCAGGACCCGGACGCGGCCCAGCTCGCAGCCGCGGGTTGCCGCCAGCTCCAGCAGGGCCGAGCCGAAACCGCAGGACAGATAGTGGTCCTCGACAGTGATCAGCCGTCTTCCCTCCGCCAGCAGGTCCAGCAGGCCTTCGTCGATCGGCGCCGCGAACCGGGCGTTGATCACGTCGGCCTCGATCCCCAGGGCGCTGAGCCGTTCGGCTGCAATGAGGGCCTCCGTCAGCACGGTCCCATAAGACAAGATCGACAGCGAGGAATCCAGGCTATGACGGACCAGGACGCTGCGACCGATCTGGAACGCTTGCTCGGACGTTGCCGGCGTCCGTCGCTCGGGCGGGACGGGCTCCTTCGGATAGCGGATCACGACGGACTGGGGATGAGAAAGGGCGAATTGCAGCGCCTGTCGCATCTCGGCGGCGTCCGCCGGGGCGGTCAAGACCATGTTCGGCAGCATCCGCAGATATCCGATGTCCATCAGGCCGTGGTGCGTCGCGCCGTCGGAGCCGACCATGCCGGCCCGGTCCACGCAGAACACCACAGGCAGATTCTGCAACGCCACCTCCTGGAACACCTGGTCGAAGCTCCGCTGGAGGAAGGTCGAGTAGATGCAGACGACGGGCCTCATGCCGGTCTTGGCCAGGCCCGCGGCGATGTCCACCGCGGCGCTCTCGGCGATCCCCACGTCGTAGAACCGCTCGGGGAATCGCTTGCGGAACTCCTGGAGGCCGGTTCCGTCGCACATGGCGGAAGTGATGGCGACGATCCGGTTGTCCCGTTCCGCCAGGGCGGTCAGCGATTCGCCGAAGGCCTCGGTATAGCCGGGCGACTGGCTCCCGACGGCGCAGTCCTCGACAGTGTTGTCGCCGTTGATCTTGAAGGGGCCCGTCGAATGGAACCGGGTGGGTCCTTTGTCCGCGGGATTGAAGCCTTTGCCCTTTTTCGTGTAGACGTGCAGAAGGACCGGATGGTTGATCTGGCCCAGGGCCTTGAACAGGCGGATGAGCCCTTCGAGGTCGTGGCCGTCCACGGGACCGAAGTACGGAATGTTGAGGCTCTCGAACAATTGGCTCTGCGGCAGCGCCATGCGGATGCTCTTCTTGATCCGTTCGAGCGTCTCTTCAACGCTGCGCCCGATGCCTGGCAGATGTTCGAGGATGTTCTTGGTGGTCGAGCGAAGCCCCTCGTACGTCTGGCTGAGGCGCACCTTGGAGAAGTACTTGGCCACCGATCCGACGGTCGCGTCGATGGCCATGCTGTTGTCGTTGAGCACGATCAGCATCTGTCGCTTGACCAGGCCGAGGTTGTTGAGCCCTTCGAAGGAGACGCCGTTGACGATGCTCGCGTCCCCGACCAGCGCCACGACCGCCGGCGCCGGGCGCGAAGGCTCCTGGCCCGCGCGCTGGGCGTCGCTCGACGCCTGGGTGGCCTTCAACTGCTCGCCCAAAGCCATGCCCAGGGCGGTGGCGATCGAGGTTCCCGCGTGTCCGACGGTGAACTGGTCGTAGGGGCTCTCGCCGGGGTTCGGGAAGCCGCTGATCCCGCTGGCGGTGCGCAGCCGCTCAAAACCCGCCTTGCGGCCGGTGATGATCTTGTGGGTGTAGCACTGGTGCCCTACGTCCCACAACAGCTTGTCCCGCTGGAAATCGAAGACGTAGTGCAGCGCAAGGGTCAGCTCGACCGCGCCGAGGTTGCTGGCGAGGTGCCCGCCGGTCTTGCTGACCGAATTCAGTATGAACTGGCGGATCTCTGAGGCCAGTTGCTCCAGCTCGGCCACCGAAAGCGTCTTGAGGTCGGCCGGACTGTTGATTCTATCCAAGTACCTGTTCGTCATAACCTAGGGTATCCCCAACAAAGCGTAAACTGAACTATTGTACCCAAGAGAATCAGCCTTACGCAGGGAAATCATCGGCCGGGTCGAAAATTTGTCGCGGAACCCCGGTTTTGACGAGGAAATCGCCCGTTCCTGCGGCAAATCGGGGGGCCGCCATACATTTCCGGCTCATCCGGCTTCTGCGTACTTGGAGATGGGGCAATGGTTGCACAAACGAACCCAATCGGCCGTTTCGAGGCTTCCTCCCGCCGGCGAATTGGCTTCGTTTCGCAGAATCCGTCCTACTTGACACTTCAAACTTGGCACTCCCGCCAATTGGCTTCGTTTTGCACAGATCACGGATTTGAGGCATACCACCCCTCGTCCATCTGTCTCTGTGACCTCGGTGTCTCAGCGGTGAAATCACACCGTCACGGCGTACCGGCAGCCGTACCTGTATCATAGACGCCTTAGGGCTCATGTATGTTTCATAGTAATCCAAAATATCGTACATTTCTCCGCCCCGTGGCGAGGGCGTCCCGCCCTTGCGTCGCGAGCCCGTCCCGGCCTCGCAGAGCCGTCGCGGAGTGCGTTTCTGGCTCATCCGGTTCTTGCGTACTTCTGTGGTTGCGCTACGTCCCACGTCCGGGGACGCCGTCCCCGGACCCCTGGCATTTTTCGCCTTACGCCAGCAGCATGGTGGTGCGGGAGCCCCGGCGGAGCCGGATGGTCTCGCCCATGATATGATCAGGAAAACACCGAGCGAACGCGGGTACGAGCCGCAGGGGGCTTGCCCGTCGGTTTCCTTCAGGTTCATCCAATTTCATGCTATTGGCCCAACGCGATGAATGCCGGGGGGCGGGGGCAGAGCCCCCAACGCACCAGGAAGTATGGAAAACCGGATGAGCCGCGTTTATCGCTTGGAGCATGCCGGCGGGGAACGGAAGAGCCGAATGAGCCGGCACTCTCTCGGATGCACCGCCGCAGGCACGGCCGGTGTGTGCCGGTCTCTGTGGACGAACAGAGGAAGGAACGGACTGATCCGGAATCCGCCACCCTGGCGTCAAAGCCGTTGCGAGGCGGGGCGGCGGGAGTCTATCGCATTAAAGCGCAAGCCTTCTCCGGCAGGTCCGCCCTCGCCCCAGAGGGGCACTGCGCGCCCCTAAATAGATAGAAACTGTCCCTCGGCTCCACCGAGTCCGATATTCCCAAGCCCTTTGTCTGAAAGCATTTACGGAACGGTACTTAGAAAAAGTACCTGACACCTTTAATTCGCCTCCCTGACACCTTTAATTCGCCTCTTTAATTCGCCTGCCAGGATATCTGGCCGGTCCGGGAGGGGAATCCCTCTTTACACCCTGTCGGCGAGGCTTTACACTGAAATGGCAGACTCGGAATGAAGGAACCCCGGCTGATGCCGCGATACGCCGGGTTCCGCAAGCGGAAGTGCCGGTTGGGAGGAAGTGAAATGCGTAGGTGTGGATAAATGGTGGATAAATGGGGACTGTCCCTCGGCCCCAGGGGGGTTATTTGACAGATGCGGCTGGAGCGCATCATGTGCCTGTAGAGAATCGCATGAATTGCGGGAGATGCATATGACAAGAAGTGATTGTTTTCTGCAGCATGGCATTGTAGATCCCATCGCCAAGGCTCTGGGGGCATTTGGATTGTGTTGCCTTCTGCTGTTTGGAGCGAGATCCTTTTTGCATGCTGGTGCGAGTGGACCTATGAAGCCCTATTTGCATGAGTCTACGCGCCTTGAGGTTGAGTTCAGACCTTCAGCAACCGAGTACTTCTTTTCTTTTCCAGGTGACGTGCAGAACCTCTTGAATCGCGATGAAAGGAACTTATTGGAATCCTTCAAAAGAACTGTCTGCAAGGATCAAGAGAGTATCAGAGCTTTTGCCAATGACTTGAGGGACGGATGTTACTGGGGACCAGCGGGAGGAGGACGGCCCGCTACCAGAGAAGAAATCCGGATCAACTACTATCTGCCTTCAGAGCGAATGGCCTCTCTCTCTATCGTGGGTGGATTTGTGACGACAGAGGAGGGGCACACATTCATGTACAACGCGGGTTTTCCACACTTTCACTTGCTTACACCCGAGCTAAGACCCTTCGAACTGCGTGCTGCGTGTGCACAGAATCTGCGCGAACTGAATGGCTGTTTTCCGTCCGTGGATGGAGTTCGAACATACCCAAATCCCTCGGAATGGGGCGATGCTCTCTTGCGACGATCTCGGCTCTTTGATTTAGATCGCAGCCATGCGAAGGGCCCGTTTGAATGCCCGAGTGCCCGAACGTCGCACTACGCCATCAATCCGCAATGTACCCCGGACTCCCGAGGAAACACCGTCTTGCTATTTGAGACAACAGCAGGCTGGAACCAGCACGGCGGACCCGAGCTGTTCACATTCGACAACCACCACCCCAAGGGCGGCTGCGTCTTGTTGAATGACGGTACGGTGAGGTTCATCCGTACGGAGGAAGAATTGAAACAACTTCGATGGAAGTAGAACGGATAAATAGCGGATAAATAGGGACTGTCCCTCGCCCCTCCGATACCATGCTGGAGATAAACAGGGACTGTTCCTCGGCTCCACTGAGGTTGAAGTTCCTAAATCTTTTATTTGAAACCATTTACAGAGTGCTGCTAGGGAATTCCGGGGACACCATACTTAATTGGTCTCCTGTTGTCTTGGCTTGGGGCCTCGTTTGGGCGGTCGCACGGAGCGACCGAGGATTCCTTCGATTCGGTCGAGAAAGGCCGGCTCGCCGAGTGGTCGGCCCGTTCGCTCGTGACCACGCCGCATTGCGTCACGTGATGGGCGACCCCGAAACCACAACTCTCGCCAGTCGCGCCATGCCTCAAGCGTACCTCCCTCCATCGTCGCAGTCAACCAGAACCCCGAAATGGGTATGGTGTCCCGATATCCGAGCCAGATCCTTCACTTCGCTGCGCTGCGTTCAGGATGACAAGACCCGCGCACGAAGTGATCCGAATCCGTATCCGATCCTCCATTTCCCCAGGTGGAAAAGAACCTGGCTACGCCGAAGCGTAGCCAGGGCACTTGATCCAGTCTGTTTGCCGGCGAGGCGACCTCCGTCTTCCGTCCTCGGGTCACGAGTCACGAGCGACGGGTCACGGCGATCAGTCTTCTCCGCTGCCCTGGCGGGGCATGGCGATCGTGCCGGTGCGGGCGACGCTCTTGATGCCGTAGGGCTTGCAGACGTCGAGGAAGGCCTCCATCTTCGTCTCGGGTCCGCTGACCTCGACCATGAGGGTCCTGGGACTGATGTCCACGACGTGGCCGCGGAACATGTCGACCAGGGTGGAGACCTCGGGCCTCTTCTCCGGCGGGACCGCGATCGTGACGAGCATGAGGTCGCGGGCGACGACGGGCCTATCGACGAAGTCCTGGACCTTGACGACCGGGACGATGCGTGCGAGCTGCTTGCGGACCTGCTCGACGATGCGGTCGTCGCCGATGACGACGATGGTCATGCGGCTGAGCTTGGGGTCCTCGGTCCGACCGACGACCAGCGAATCGATGTTGAACCCGCGGGCGGCGAACATCCCCGCGACGTGGGCCAAGACGCCCGGTTTATTCTCGACCAAGGCACTGATGATATGTTTCATACGGTATCCGCTCCTATCGTGTGCCAGGCACACATGGATTCAAAGTCATGCGCGAAGCACGAATATCGAAATCCGAAACAAATCCAAAACGGAGGAAAACCCAAATGACAGAAACGCTGTCGCCCGTCGGAGCACTCGTTTTGAATTTTGAGATTTGGTCATTCGTGCTTGTTTCGAATTTCGGATTTCGAGATTCGGAGTTCTCTTACGCCAGGCTCTCCAGAATCGTCAGACCGTCCATCTCGCTGAGGCTCTTGCCGGCGGGGACCATCGGCCAGACATTTTCGAGTTGTTCCACGCGGAAATCCACAACGCAGGGCCGCTTCTCGGCGAGCATCTGGGCGACGGCCTGCGGGACGTCCTCTTTCCTGTCCACGGTGATGCCGACGGCGCCCAGGGCGCGGGCGACCTCCGCGTAGTTGGGGTTCTTCAGATAGCTGCCCGAGTAACGCTGGCCGTAGAAGAGCTCCTGCCACTGGCGAACCATGCCCATGTAGCCGTTGTTGAAAATGCAGACCTTGATCGGCAGCTCGTTCTGCACAGCGGTGGACAGCTCGGTCATGGTCATGTTGAAGCTGTGGTCGCCGTCGAAGTCGATGACGGTCGCATCGGGCTGGGCGAACTGCGCCCCGATCGCCGCGGGCAGGCCAAACCCCATCGTGCCCAGGCCGCCGGAGCTGATGAACTGCCGCGGCCGCTGGAACTTGTAGAACTGGGCCGACCACATTTGATGCTGTCCCACGCCGGTGGCGACGATCGCGTTGCCCTGGGTCTGGCGGCAGACTTCCTCGATAACGTACTGCGGCTTGATGATTGACGACTTGGCGTCGTACCGGAAGGGGAATTTCTGCTTCCATTCGGCGATCTTCGCGAACCACGCCTCTCGCGGCCGATGCTCGACCTCCTTGGTCAGCTCGGTCAGGATGTGCCTGGCGTCGCCGACAACCGGGATATCGACGTGGACGTTCTTCGAGATGCTCGACGGGTCGATGTCGATGTGGACGATCTTGGCGTGGGGCGCGAAGGTCGCGATCTTGCCGGTGACGCGGTCGTCGAACCGCGCCCCCACCGCGATCAACAGGTCGCACTCCTGGACCGCGTAATTCGCGTAGGCCGAACCGTGCATGCCGAGCATGTCGAGCGATTCGGGCTTTCGCTGATCGTAGCTGCCCAGGCCCAGCAGCGTCATCGTCACAGGCACGTGGGCCTTCTCGGCCAGCGTGCGGAGCTCTTCGGCCGCGTTGGCGATGATGACGCCGCCGCCGACGTAGAGCACGGGCTTCTCAGACTTGTTGATCGCCTCGGCGGCCATGGAAATCTGGCGGGCGTGGCCCTTCGTGCGGATCCTGTAGCCCGGCAGGTCGATTTCGGCCTTGCCGTTGCAGGGGCACTTGCTCACCAGCACATCGACCGGCAGGTCGACCAGAACCGGGCCGGGCCGGCCGGTCGAGGCGATATGGAACGCCTCGCGAATCGTCCGTTCGAGAACCCGGACGTCCTTGACGATGCTGTTGTACTTGGTCACCGGGCGGGTGATGCCTGTGGTGTCGGCCTCCTGGAACGCATCGTTGCCGATGAGGTCGGTCCGCACCTGTCCGGTGAGGGCGACCATGGGGATCGAGTCCATCATCGCGGTCGCCAGGCCGGTGACGAGGTTGCAGGCCCCGGGCCCGCTGGTGGCCAGGATCACGCCGGTCTTGCCGCTGGCGCGGGCGTAGGCGTCGGCCATGTGGCAGCCGCCCTGCTCGTGCCGCGGGACGATGAACCGGATCGGCGAGTCAAAGAGCTTGTCGAACAAGGGCAGGACCACGCCGCCAACGTAGCCGAACATGGTGTCGACGCCGAGGTCGACGAGCGTGTCGACGATGATCTGGGCGCCGGTCTTGACGGTCTCGGCTGCGGGAGCCGGGGTTTCTGGTTTCGCTGGCATCGGTTATCCTTTCTTGAGCAATCGAGGGTCACGAATCTTATCGCGGCCGCGTTGCGGTTGTCAATCGTTCTCGGGCGGGCGGGCGAGGCGATGGGACGGACAGGACTCATGGGCCCCATGCGACCCTTCGCCGGCCGGCTCACATGGCGTTCTGCAGGATTCGCAGGCCCTCCATTTCGTTGAGGCTCTTGCCCGAGGGGACCATCGGCCACACGGACTCTTCGGGATCGATGTGGAAATCGACCAGGCAGGGCTTGTCCTGGGCCAGCATCCGATCGATGGCGGGACCGACCTGGTCCTTCGACTCGACGGTGATGCCTGCCCCTCCCATCGCGCGGGCGTACGCCGCGTAGTCCGGGTTCTGCAGGTAGCTGTAGAAGTATCGCTTGGCGTAGAACAGCTCCTGCCACTGGCGGATCATGCCCATGTACCCGTTGTTGAAGACGCAGACCTTGATCGGCAGCCCATGCTGGACCGCGGTGCTGAACTCCGACATGGTCATATTGAAGCTGTGGTCGCCGTCGATGTCGATGACGGTCGCGTCCGGCCGGGCGATCTGGACGCCGACCGCCGCAGGCAGGCCGAAACCCATCGTGCCCAGGCCGCCGGAACTGATTAACTGCCTGGGGCGACTGAACTTATAGAACTGGGCCGCGAACATTTGATGCTGGCCCACCCCGGTGGTGACGATCGTGTTCTCCGTTGACCGCCGGGACAGTTCCTCGACCACGTATTGCGGCTTGATCGTCTTCGCGTTGCGGTCGTAGGTCAGGCCGCACTGGCTCTTGAGTTCCGCGATCCGGGCGAACCACGCCGTGCGGTCCCGGTGCTCCACCTGCTCGATCATCGCCGTCAGGATGGCCTTGGCGTCGCCGACGATCGGGATGTCCGCATGGACGGTCTTGGAGATATTTGCCGGGTCGATGTCGATGTGAATGACCTTGGCCTTGGGAGCGAAGGCCGAGAGCTTGCCGGTGACGCGGTCGTCGAACCGGGCGCCCACGGAGATCAGCAGATCCGACTCCTGGACCGCGAAATTCGCGTAGGGAGCCCCATGCATGCCGAGCATGTCCAGGGACTCGGGCCGGCCCTGGTCGTAGCAGCCCAGGCCCATGAGCGTCATCGTCACAGGCAGATTGGCCTTGCCGATGAAGGTCCTGAACTCGTCGGTGGCGTTGGCGTTGATGATCCCGCCTCCGGCCAGGACGACCGGGCGTTCGGAGCGGTTGATCGCCTCCGCGGCCTCGGAGATCTGCCTGGCGTGGCCGTTCCTGGGGATTCGGTAGCCCGGCAGATTCACGCGGATGGCCCCATTGCCGGCGTACTTCTGGAACTCCAGGTCCGAGGGAATATCGACCAGGACCGGGCCTGGCCGGCCGGTCGAGGCGATGTGAAACGCTTCGTAAATCGTTTTGCCCAAATCCTTTATGTCCATGACGATCGAGCAGTGCTTCGTCACGGATCGGGTGATGCCGGTCGTCGGGGCCTCCTGGAAGGCGTCGTCGCCGATCAGGTCGGTTCGGACCTGGCCGGTGATGGCGACCAGGGGCACCGAGTCCATCATGGCGTTGGCCAGACCGGTGACGAGGTTGCAGGCGCCGGGACCGCTGGTGGCGATCATGACGCCGACCTTGCCGCTGGCGCGGGCGTAGGCGTCGGCCATGTGGCAGCCCCCCTGCTCATGGCAGGGCACGATGAACCGGATGGGCGATTCGTAAAGCCTGTCAAATAAAGGAAGTACAGACGCCCCGATGTACCCGAACGCGGCGGTCACGCCATGTTCAAGGAGCGAATCGACGATGATCTGGGCGCCGGTTCTGGCGGTTGGGGGTGCAGCCGGATTGGCTGCGGACGACGGGCGGGTCTGCATGGACCGATTCCTTTCCTGATCAACGCGTCGGGTCCCCGCAATCTGAGGACCCTTTGGTAATTCCGACGAGTTGCGTTTTTTCGGGCCTTTTCAGCCAATCCACCGCTTCCGGCATACGAAAGCGACCGATTCGACCGAAGTTGCGAGCCCTTGCCACAACTGCGTAACCATCCCTTCACCCGGGACGGACCAGGGTCGTGCCGCGACCAATTCGCGAACACAAACAAAATAATGCCAAGTTCGAAGCGAATTGTCAAGCGCTATATACGCGGGCAATAGGGGCGTGTGCGACTACATTTCACGGGGGATAGGGGGACGCAGGAACGCGACTTGGGCGGCGCAGAGGCGCCGACTTCAGGCGAGTTCCGAAGTCTTGCGGCGAAGCCGGTTCCTTCCCGCCACCCTGGGATTCGCAAGGCCGGCTGGACTATTGGACCTTCGTAAACGCGGGGCTCCGAATGGGATCAATGGCAGGCGGAAGGCCGTTATTCGAAATGGAAGCCGCAGGTGTCCTTGGTGATGTGCTCGGAATCCGTGCGGGGGTACTTGCGGCAGTTCAGCGGGCGAAGGGGGTAGACGCCGCAGTAGCCTTTGCCGTCGCCGTTGGTCTTGAGGAACGGGCACGTGGCCGGCAGTCGGCAGCAGGCCCCGCAGTTGATGCACTGCCCGCGCCGCTGCTTCGAGACCGGCAGCACCGAGGTGAGCGTCCTCTTGATTTTCGCCATCCAGGTGTTTCGTTTTCTATCGGCCATCCGGCATACCCCGTGCGAATCCATGTCCATTCAGCAAATCGTTGCGGTCGAGGATTGTATCGCCGCCATGTCGCGGATTCAACCGCAGACTGAGGGGAAAGAGAACCCATTCCCCTCTGCGATGCGGCTATGGTGCGGCGACTTCATAGCCCTCGTTGTTCTCGCAGACCGCGTCGGCGTCGTTGATAATCTTGCCGCCGGGGCCGATGTGGCGGTTGTTGCGGACGACGTTGTCCAAGGCCGGCGCGCCGGCGATGTGGATCCCGCTGCCGGAAGTGGTGTTGTCTTCGATCGTCACGTTGCGGCATTCGTAGGGCCCGCTGTTGCGGTTGGCGACGACATAGATCGCCGCGATGCCGCCGGTGGTGCGGATGTCGTTTCCCTTGACGAGAAGGCCATCGATGCCCGCGGTCTTGTAGATCGAGAGGTACGTGTTGCCCCTGTTGCCGACGAGCACGCTGTCGTGAACGGTGCTGTTGACGTGGTCCTCGTGCATGAGGCCCTCGCCGTCGTTGATCCGGTACTTGCGGTCGGCGGCCCAGTTGCGATACACGAGGTAGTCGTTGCCCTCGACCCGCCATCGCCAGCCGCGCATCTGGACGGCGCGGTTGTCGTTGGTGGCCGAGCCGGTCGTGACGTTCGTCCCGGTCACGGTCGGACGCCAGACGTTGTCCTCGAACCGGATCACGTTACCGGCGCAGATCGTGCCGTCGCCCGAGAACGAGATGGCGCAGCGACCCGTGCAGTAGATAAAGTTGTCGCGGATCACGATGCCCTGGCGGAAACCCCAGGGGTGCGTCTCGGGCGTGCCGTCGGGGCCCTGGCCGCCCGCGCCGCCCAGGCCGAAATCGTTGATGTACAGGCCGGGACGGTTGTCGTAGTCGAAGACCACGTCGTAGGGCTTGCCCTTAAGCAGATAGCCCTTCATGACGAAGCTGTCCTCGCCCGACTTCGGCAGGCGATTGTTGGCGATCAGCAGGTTCTGTGCGGACTTGACCGTCACGGCGGCGTGATGGCGGTGTGTGAACCGCTGCCACGGATGCTGGCCGCTCTGGATGTCCGGCACGCGCGGATCGGCCACCGCGGCGTTCCGCAGCACGCAGCCGTACACGATCCGATTACGACCACACAGATGCTCCGGACCTTCGGCAAAGTCGATATGCCCGCGATGGATCGCGATGTTCACGAGCCCGCAGTTGCTCGCCCGCTCGGGGTCCTCCAGGACGATTCCCTTGAAGGCCGTCTGAATCGGGGTCCCTTGGCCCTCGAAGCTCGGTTCATATCTGGGAAACTCGAATTGCGCAGGCAGCTCGTACGCCTCGTCTCGCGCATCCTGCGTCTTCGCAGGTTCGGCCCCCCGGAGCACCACGCCGGCCTTGAGGCCAATAGAATCATGGAATACATACCGGCCCGCGGGGAAGTAGACCACGCCTCCACCCTGCTCCGCCACGACCTGCTGGGCCCTATCCAATCGTTCTCCGTCATCGGCGCCTGCGAAGTCTTCGATACTGACCCCCTGCGACCACTTCAGTGAGTCCGTCCATTCCAGGCGGTAGCGTGCAACGGGATTATCCTGTGGGAATCGGGAACCGGTTGCCCAGACACACGACGTGATCGCCAAGTGGGCACAGACGCACAACATCACACCGGATACAAGCCGAAATGCCATTGGATGGGCTCCACAAGAAGGACGCTCTACGGTTTCGTGTCACTCCCGGCCTCCAGGGAAGACTCGTTACTGCCCGGCGTCGAGCCGGCGGGTGAGGACGCCGTAGAGGGTTCTCTGCATGTAATGGAGCGTGTGGAACTTCTCGGGGATCCAGGCGCCGTCGAAGAAGGCCTCCTCCGCCGATGCGTACACGACCTCACAGACGAGCAGGTCGTGCGTCTTGACGGTGAACTTCTCCACGATCCGGCACTCCAGATGCCCCGCGCACTGGGCGATCCACGGCGGCTGCACGAGCTTGGCGGGCTCCAGGGTCAGTCCCGCCTGCTTGATCTTGTCCACCTTGCGGCCGCTGACCGTGCCCAACAGGTGCGTCTGTTCGAGCAGATCCTCGCCGGGCACGTTGATGACCAGCTCGTTGTTCTGTTTGATGAGATCGTACGTGTACCGGGCATGGGCCATCACGAGCAGGACCAGGCAAGGGTCGGCCGTGTGGATCGGCGTCTGCCAACTGATCGTCATTGCGTTGGCCTTGGCCAGGGTGCCGCCGGTGACGAGGACGACGCATCCCGGCTCGATCACCCACTTGGATTGATTCAGAGGAATTCCGCGTTTCATCGATGTCTCCTGATCTCAGAGTTTCGCCCACGCTGACGGTGGGCATTCGTCACCTGCATTCTAGACCCTCTTTCCGGCCAGGTCAAATGCCGCATTTCTGTTCGCGCCGTGTGTGCAGTGGACTCGTCCGACCGGCCGGCACGAACTACCCGCCGCTCTTTCTGTTTGGCATGGTCTTGCCCCGACGATCCGGATTGCAGGGGTGGCGTCAGGCTGGAGAACGTGGTAGCATATCTCCGTGCCGCAGATCAGGTTGGACGGATATAGGAGCTGGTCATGAGGACTGGGATTGGGCATCTGGTCGTGGGAATGTGCGTGGCGATGACGTGGGGCGGGGTTGCGAACGCCCGCGAGGCTGGGTCTCGCAGGGTGATCGAACTGGACGGGACCTGGCAGGTCGCCGAGGGGGCGATGGACTCGATGCCCGATCGGTTCGATCGCAAAATTCAGGTGCCGGGGTTGGTCGACATGGCCAGGCCGGCGTTCGAAGAAGTGGGCGTCAAGAGCGAGAAGCGCCAGGCCTTCTGGTACCGGCGCTCGTTCACAGTCAAAGGGCCGATCCCCGACGCAGCGATTCTGAAGATCCACAAGGCCCGGTACGGCACGAAGGTCTGGCTCAACGGCCGGCTCGTCGGAGAGCACCTGCCATGCTTTACGCCCGTGCTGCTGGACGTCAAGCCTCATCTCAAGGGCGAGGGCCGGGAGAACGTGCTCGTCGTGCGAGTCGGCGCCGACCGCGAGTGCCTGCCGAAGGGCCAGCCGACGGGCTGGGACTTCGAGAAATACCTCTATATTCCAGGGATCTACGACTCGGTCGAACTGATCCTGACGGGTGAACCGCGGATCGTGAACGTCCAGGCCGTGCCGGACATCGACGCCAAAACCGTGCGGGTCATCGCGGAACTGCACTCGTCCTTGTCCGGCTCGTGTTCGGTGGCGTGCGAGGTTCGCGAGGCCAAGGGCGGCGCGGTTGTCGCAAGCGTTCGGCAGTCGGACGTCCCTGTGGGCGGCGAAGGCGTCACGAAGGTGGACATCGTGGTTCCGCTGAAGTCGTGTCGATTGTGGAGTCCGGAGGACCCGTTCCTCTACAAGATCAAGCTGAGCACGGGGGCCGATACCGCCGAGACACGTTTCGGCATGCGGTCCTTTCGCTTCGATCGCGAGAGCGGCCGGGCGGTCCTCAACGGCAAGCCCTACTTCATGCGGGGCACCAACGTCTGTGCGTACCGATTCTTCGAGGACATCGAGCGGGGCGACCGGCCCTGGCGCAAAGAATGGGTCCGGCGGCTGCACAAGAAGTTCAAGAGCATGCACTGGAACTCGATCCGCTACTGCATCGGCTTTCCGCCGGAACTGTGGTACGAGATCGCCGACGAAGAGGGATTCCTGATCCAGGACGAGTTCCCGATCTGGACGCTCAGCGAGGACCCGGAGAAGGTCAAGGCCGAGTTGATCGGGCCCGAGTACGTCCAGTGGATGCGCGAGCGGTGGAACCATCCGTGCGTGGTGATCTGGGACGCGCAGAACGAGAGCAACACGGCCGAGACGGGCAAGGCCCTGAGGGCGGTGCGGCATCTGGACCTTTCGAACCGGCCCTGGGACAACGGCTGGGCCGAGCCGCAGAGCGAGGCCGACTGCGTCGAGGCGCATCCCTACCTGATGATCAACCTCTTCAACCCCGCCTGGGGCGAGTCGAAGGTCAAGACCCTGGCGGACATGGCGAGCGTCTCCGGCGTGCCCTCGCTGAACAAGGCCCAGCAGAAGCTCAAGTTGCCCATCATCATCAATGAGTACGCGTGGCTCTGGCTCAATCGGGACGGCACGACCACCTGCCTGACCGGCCCGGTCTACGAGAAACTGCTGGGCCCGAACTCGACGACCGAGCAGCGACGCGTGCTCTATGCGAAATACCTGGCGGCCAAGACTGAATTCTGGCGTGCCCACCGCGCCTGCGCGGGCGTGCTGCACTTCTGCGGCCTGGGCTACTCTCGCTCCGGCGACAAGCCCCGACCCGAGGGCGGCGCGACGAGCGACCATTTCATCGACATGGAGAAACTGAAGTTCGAGCCGCTGTTCGAGAAGCATCTCCGAGACGCGTTCTCGCCGGTCGGGATCATGCTGGACTACTGGGGCCAGGATTTGACCGCGGGCCAGGAGACCGAAATCAAAGCGATCGCCATCAACGACACGTACGAGACGTGGCAGGGCACGCTGCGGCTTCGGTTGACGAAGAACGGCAAGACAGTTGTCTCGCGGGACATTCCCTGTACGATAGAAGCTCTGGGTCGCCGCGACCTGTCCGGCGCGTTGACTGTGCCGTCGGAGCCGGGCGATTACTTGATGACGGGCGAACTGATCGCTCGCGGGGACAAGCCTATTCGCAGCGTTCGGGATGCGAAGGTCACCGCGACAAGATGATTGCGGGCACAGCGACTGCGTGCCCGGTTTGCAGCGTCCCGACAGAAGGAGCAGCACAATGGATTCGCACGTTCGCACACGTCGTGACTTCTTGAAGGCCGCCGGGGTTTGTGCCGCCGGGGTGGCGTTGACAGGATGTTCTGAGCCGGGGTCCTATTCGATCCCCGCCCAGCCTGCGACGCAGACGTTTCTTCCGCAGCGACCGAACATTCTGTGGATCACCTGCGAGGACATCAATCCGTACCTGGGCTGTTATGGCGACCCGCTGGCGATCACGCCCAACCTGAACCGGCTCGCGGGCCGTTCGATTCTGTACACCAACGCCTACGCGACGGCGCCCGTCTGCTCGCCCTCGCGATCGTGCCTGGTCACAGGCCTGTACGCCACCTCGCTGGGCACGCAGCATCTCCGCTCGGAGATCGCCATCCCCAGGCAGATCGAGCCCTTCCCCAAGCTGCTGCGAGCCGCGGGCTATTATTGCTCGAACAACGTCAAGGAAGACTACAACTTCAAAGACCCGACAATCTGGGACGATTCGAGCGACAAAGCGCACTGGCGCAGCCGCGCGATCGGGCAGCCGTTCTTCAGCGTGTTCAACTTCACGGCCACGCACCAGAGCCAGATCAACGGTTCCGACGAACAGTTCGAGGCCAAGTACGGCTCGAAGCTTGCGCCCCAGGAGCGACACGACCCCCGAAAGACGATCCTGCCGCCGTACTATCCCGACACGCCGACGGTCCGCAAGATGTGGGCACGCTACTACGATCTGATCACCTACATGGACAAACAGGTCGGCGAGATCCTCCGCGATCTGGAGATCGACGCGGTGTCCGAGAACACGATCGTGTTCTTCTTCTCGGATCACGGCATGGGCCTGCCTCGGTTCAAACGAAGCCTCTACGATTCCGGCCTGCGGGTTCCGCTGCTGGTTCGGGTCCCCGCGCCACATCAGGGCATGACGATCTTTGCGCCGGGCGGGCGGAGCGATCAGCTCGTCAGCTTCGTCGATTTCGCGCCGACGGTGCTGTCTTTGGCGGGGCAGTCGATCCCGCCCACCATGGAGGGCAAGCCGTTCCTGGGCAAGGCGGCGTCGTCCCGCGACTACATCGTCGGCGCGGCAAGCCGGGTCGATGAGGCGTACGAAATGTCCCGCTGTGTGCGCGACAAGCGATACAAGTACATCCGCAACTTCCTGCCGCACCTGCCGTACGTGCAGCCGAGCGACTACTGCGACCAGGCGGAAATCATGCAGGAGTTGAGAAAGGTGGCCGCCGAGGGGGGGATGGTCGGCATGGAGAAGCTGTTCTGGGAGCCGACCAAGCCGTCGGAGGAACTGTACGACACGTGGGTCGATCCGAACGAGGTCAGCAATTTGGCCGGGTCGGTCGAACACGAGGAGACGCTCCGCCAGATGCGGCGACGGCTGCGGGACTGGATGCTCGACACGAAGGACACAGGTCTTCTGCCCGAGGCCGAGATGCACATTCGCGCCGCCGGCAGAGCCCCCTACGACATGGCCCGCGACTCTGCGAAGTACTCGCCTTCGACCATCCTGGACGTGGCGGAACTCGTGGGTTCGGATGATCGCATCTTGCGGACGATGACGGAGGCCCTGGCGGACCCGGACAGCGCGGTCCGCTACTGGGCGGTGATCTATTTCGCCTCGCTCGGCGACCAGGCCGCACAGGCGACCGAAGCCCTCAGGAGCGCCCTGAACGATCCGAGTCCGGACGTGCGGTTTGCGGCGGCCGACGTGCTTCGCGGCCTGGGACTGGCCGACGAGGCGCTGCCGGTCCTGGCTCGGGGTCTGGCCGATTCGCGGGAGCCGGTCGTGCTGCACGCCGCACGGACCGCCCAGCGATTCGGCGCCAAAGCGGCCCCGATCGTCGAACAGATGGAGCAGGCCCGCGAACGGTGCAGGCGACTCGACGGCGAGTACAAGAACGACAACTACGCCATGTTCATCGATTGGGCCCTCAAGCACGCGATCGAAAGCTGCGGGCAATGATCTCAAAACCGTCTTGATTCGGTTGTCACCCGGCGGTTGCCGTCTGGTTCCATAAAGGATGGAACAAGCTGAACGGTGCGTATGACGCACCATCTTCATTCATGAGGGCAGAAATGGCAATGGACCAGAGTTCTGACGTGGCAGCCGGCGGACTTGCGGACCGCCGGACCGGGAGCACGACCTACGTTTTCGTGGTTACGCTTGTGGCGGCTCTGGGCGGCCTGCTGTTCGGCTACGACACCGGCGTCATCAACGGCGCGATCGGGCCGCTGAAGGCCCACTTCTCGCTCAGTCCCCGTCAGGAAGGCTGGGCGATGGGCTGCGCCTTGCTGGGGTGCGCCCTGGGCGCCATCGGCGCGGGGCCCCTGAGCGACCGTTTCGGCCGCAAGAAGGCCCTGATCGTGTCGGCGGTCCTGTTCTTCATCTCGGCGGTCGGAACGGCTCTGCCCCGCACGCTGACGACGTTCATTCTCTACCGCATTCTGGGCGGCCTGGGCGTCGGCGCCGCGTCGATGATTTCGCCCATGTACATCGCAGAGATCAGTCCGGCCCGCATCCGCGGCCGGATGGTCTCGATCAACCAGTTCGCCATCGTGTCGGGCTTTCTGGTCGTCTACTTCGTCAACTACTTCATCGCCCTGCAGGGCGACGCCGCCTGGAACGAGCAGGCGGGATGGCGGTGGATGTTCGGGTCCGAGTCGCTCCCGGCGCTGGGTCTGCTGATCCTGGCGTTCGCGGTTCCTGAGAGCCCGCGGTGGCTGACCAAGCAGGGACGGACCGAAGAGGCCATGCGGATTCTCTCCCGCGTCGACGGAGAATCTTACGCCCGCGCGGAACTGGCGGAGATCCGCGAGACCCTCGCCCAGGAGGGCGGTTCGCTCCGGCAGCTTCTCACGCCGGGCATGAGAATCGTCCTGGTCATCGGTGTGGTTTTGGCCGTCCTTCAACAGGTCACCGGCATCAACGTTTTCCTCTACTTCGGCACGGAGATCTTCAAGAAGATGGGGGCCGGGACGAACGCGGCCCTGTTGCAGACCATCGTGGTCGGCGCGGTGAATCTCACGTTCACGGTCATCGCGATCTGGACGGTGGATCGGATCGGTCGAAAGCCCCTGATGCTCATCGGCTCGGGCGGCATGGGCGTGTGCCTGCTCGCGATGGGCCTGTCGGCATACCTTCAGACGACCGGGCTCTGGATGCTGCTGTTCATTCTGGGGTACATCGCGTGCTTCGCGCTGTCGGTCGGGCCGGTGACCTGGGTGATCCTGTCGGAGATCTTCCCGACGCGGATTCGCGGCCGGGCGATGGCGATCGCGACCGTCTGCCTGTGGATCGCCAACTACCTCGTCTCGCAGACCTTCCCTATGATGGACGAGAACCCCTGGCTGGTCGCGACCTTCCACCGGGGCTTTCCCTTCTGGCTCTACGGCGCGTTCTGCATTGTGCTGCTGTTCTTCGTTCGGGCCTACGTCCCCGAGACCAAGGGCAAGAGCCTGGAGCAAATCGAGCGGCACTGGGGCGCTTGAAGTCTGATTTTCGAGGGTCGATTGTTGATTTGAAGAGGGCATACGGCCGTCCCTGTGAAATCAACAACCAGAATTCACACATCCCACTTGCCGCACCGCGATGACACCATACCAAGATCAGTATGAAAAGAAGCCCCTGCGCGGCGGAGGGAGAGGAAAAGCGAGATAACACGCAGGGGCTTGAGGGCTCAAACCTGCACTTTTACTATACAGGCCCTGTATCAACAGGTAAAGAGAATTTGCTACATTTTTTGGAACAAATCGTGAAGATTTTGGCCTCGGGCGACACTCCTAAACCGGTCAATCGATACGCCTTTTATCGGTTTGGATGAGAACCGTGCCGTAGGGAAGCGGTTCTTCAGGAGAGAGCCTTGTCGCAAATCACGCCTGGACAATCTCTTGCGATTGACTGCGGATCTGGTATGCTCGCTGACGCTATGAGTTTTCCCGAAAGAACGACGATTCAAAGTCACACCATCCCGATCGTCCCGCGGTACGTCGAGACCGACAAGGGCGGCGTGATCCACCACAGCGTCTACCCGGTCTGGTTCGAGATGGGCCGAACCGAGCTGCTTCGCGCTAACGGCGTTGCCTACAAGGACTTAGAGACCGAGGGGGTCTTCTTTGTCGTCGCGGAGCTGCGGATCAAGTACCGTCGGCCCGCCTTCTACGACGAGGAGTTGCTCCTGGAAACGGCTTGCTCCAGCGTCACGGCCGGCAAAGTTGAACACATGTACAGGCTCACCCGGAAAACCACCGGCCTGCTCCTGGCCGAAGGCTCCAGCGTCCTGGCCTGCGTGAAGGCCGACGGCACTATCCGCCGGATACCGTCATTTTTGTTCCCGGAAGACACAAAAACGAGCGAGTGATTGGGGTCGGCAAAACCCCGGTTATCGTTGTTGAACCGATGTGAACGGGCCCTATGTGCTGACGTCATGCCAGACCGGGTTTGGCCCGGAGGTTCAGGACCTTTTCCAGGCCGGCGGCGAACTGTTCTCTTGCCCGGTCCAGGTAGTCGTTGATTTCATCGATATACCCGTCGGTGGAGGCCGACCAGACGCGGTTGAGGTATCGCTCTCCGGCGGCAAAGCAGTTCATTACCTCAGCGTAGGCCGCCAGGCCGTGGGAGTGCGCGATGCTCTCGCGGGCTTCGATGAAGGTGTTCAGGTCGTCCGTGAACACATCGTCGATCCGGTGCCGCACGTCGTAAGGGTCGAGGGCATGCTTGTCGGCGTTCAGACAATGTGGCTCTCCGTAGTCAGCAAGAGAATGTCCATGACCCCCGTTCGGGGAACGTCCTACTGCTCCAGTTCCTCTTCTTCCGGCTCGGCGGACCAGCCGATCCGTTCGTCCAGCCATTCGGCTGCGCCGGCGGTTTCGTGCCAGGCCTTGGCCAGCACCTCGACCGCGTAGGCGGCCTCTTGATCGTAGAACAGCGAGCGGCCGTCCGGCGTGGGCGTCGGAAACGCCTTGCCGTTCATTACGTACTTCGCGCACATCGGATTGTTCTTGATCGCCTGGTTCAAGTGCCGCTTGGCCAGCGGGTTGTCGCCTTTCTGCCGGAACGTGAGCAGGGCGCGGGTGTAATCCCAGGGGCAGCTTCCCTTGTCGGCCTTGTTCTGCTTGAGGAGTTTCTCGACCTCGTCGTCCTTGCCGAGCCGGAGCAGGCAGGGCCAGAACCAGAATCGGGCCCACATCTCGTCCTCGGGATTCAGGCGGAGCAGCTCTCGCAGGTGCTCCGCGGCTTCCTGGAGGCGGGACATCTTGATGAGGCACTCGGCCAGGCGGAACTTGGCCCGCACGTAGGGACGGGTCTCGACCACCTGCCAGAACTTCCCGGCGTGCTCCTCGAAGATCTCCGGGGCCAGCGTCCGCTCGGCCGCCTGGAGGGCCTGGGTGAAGTACTCGAGCTGCTTATCCTTGAGGGGCGTCCGTTCGGCCAGCATGATGTAGGCGTCGGCGCAGTTGGGATCGACCGCCAGCGCCTGGCGGGCCATGTGGACCTGCCTGCGGCCCTTGACGCTGTAGGCGCGGAACACGATGTCCTGGGCCTTCTCCAGGGAGGTCTCGGGCGCGAAGTCCTCGATCTTCTTGCCCAGGACATTGGCCTGCATGAAGGCCTCGTACTCCTCCTGCGTCTTGAAATCCTGGTTCGCCAGCATTCGGTCGATGTGGGCCGAGATCCGGTCCATCACCAGCGGGCTGGCCAGAGGCAGGCTCGGGTCCCGCGGTTTTTCGGGGGCCAGCACGTCAGGCAGGGTGAAGGCGAACTCCATCGGTTCGTCGAACGTGTCCACGCGCTTGGTCCAGCGGCCGGAGTCGAACTCCTGCTCGGTGGACTGAGCCAGGGCCCGCATAAAGCCCTCGAAAAAGGCTAGTTCCATCGGTCCGGGCCGACGGTAGGGGCCTTTCGTCTCGTAGCAGACCGCGAAGGGGTAGGCGTTCGGGCCGGCCACCGGCAAATCGTACCGCTCCCAGAGGTCCACGTCGCCCAGGGAGATGCCGTCGATCGGGTCGAACCGAAAGTGCCAGTGCCGGCCGGGCATTATCCATTGGGAGTCCTGGTTGCAGGCGCACCGCTGGACGGTCTCGGGCGACTCGTGGAAGCACAGGCCGGTGAATTCGCCTCGCGCGCCCAGCACGCAGATGTTCTTGAGCACAGGGTCGGGGACGGGCGACTCGAGCACGATCAGGTCGTCGTTGTCGAGCAGTTCCCAGGGTCGGGCCCGATAGAGCTCCGCTGCTGCAGCGGCATAGGCCCGCATCATCTCGGGCGTAACGCCCTCGGCGTCCATCGGGCCGCAAGGCATCGGGTAGTAGGGCCGGCTCGCCTCTGCGGCGTCGGTCAGACTGCGTTCGAGGATGAACGATCGCGCGATCAGCTCGACCGTGATGTCGGAGCCTTCGAGCTGGCTGCGGAGAAACTCGGCCAGCAGAGGTTCGCAGACCTGGACCTTCCCCGGCCGGTAGCCCGCCTTTTTCCTGTCGTAGGCCAGATCGACCAAGGCGTCGAGCAGGGCCTCCGCCTGGCCTGTGGTCTCGGTGTATCCCTCGGAGAGAAAGACCGCTCGCGTCTGTAGACTGATCCAGCCGGCCGCCCAGGAACGAACGGGATCAGGGAGTCCGTCCTCATCCGCTCGGACCCAGAGGGGCAGTCTCGTGATTCCGCCTTGCCAGATCTCGCCGGGCTTGGGAGGAAGGCGTCTGAGCCGCTCTGCCTGGAAATTGATCATAGGAAGTCTCAAGTTTGAAGTGTCAAGTTTCAAGTGAAGAGACGGACGTCGGGCCTTGTGGCTTCAAACTTCGTACTTCAAACTTCACACTTCTCCAACGGAGAGGGCGGGATTCGAACCCGCGGTAGAGATAAACCCTACACGGCCTTTCCAAGACCGCTCCTTAGGCCACTCGGACACCTCTCCAACGGCGAACCAAAACCGTCTGGAAGTCCGATTCTACGACATGAGAGGGGAAAGGACAAGCCCAAATGGCAAAATCGTTGCCGAGGGCGCCGCCGGCATTCGGTGGCGAACTCGACGGCGGATGTAGACACGGATTTACACGGATGGACACGGATTTCAGGAGGATCAAAAGGGGGACTGCCGGGGCGGGTCGTGCTCGAAAGGAAGGAGAATCCGTGTCCATCCGTGTGAATCCGTGTCAAGAAAGCGGCTTTTCTACGTGGCGAGTGAACCGTCGGGGTGGTAAGAGAGACTCAATAGGTAGACAGAGATGAACGATTCTCGCGAACAACTCGTTGATGAACTGCTGGTGATGGATTGCCAGGACGGCAGCCGACGGGCGATGGAGAAGCTCGTCGCTCGTTGGCAGAAACGCCTATGGCGTTACGCTCTGCGGCTGACTGGCGACCGGGAGGCCGCCTGGGATGTGACGCAGGAGAGTTGGCTGGCCATCGTTCGAGGCATTTCGCGACTGCACGATCCGGCCCGCTTCGCATCCTGGGCGTACCAGATCGTGACAAACAAAGCCAATGATCGGATCGGGCGAAACGCCAGGGCCAGGCGATTGCCGCCAGACCTTGATCTGGAGGGCGGGCGCTCCGACGAGCAGGCAGCGATCGAGGCGGCGGATCTCCAGAGTGTCCTGCCCCGGCTCTCGGATGCGAGTCGGACGGTCCTGACGCTCCACTACCTGGAGGGGTTCGGGCTGGCCGATATCGCGGGAATCCTGCATGTGCCGCAGGGCACCGTCAAGTCGCGTCTGCACGCGGCACGGAATGAACTGAGAACTCTATGGCTGGAAGAGGCCAAGAACGTGTGAAGCTGCCGGCCCAAAGCGGGAAATCTCGGGGGTTCAGGGGCAGAGCCCCTGGGATCGACGATCGCGTGCTGAAAACGAAGAAAAGGAGACAATGCCATGAGAAACGATATCCGCAACATTCTCGACGATCAGTACGACGCCTCCCGCGAGGACTCGATCCGCGCGATGATCGGCGATTTCTACAGTCGCAGGATGCTCTCCACCGTGGTCTTCATCTGGATCTGGGGCGTGATTTTCATGGTCGGGGCGATCTACAGCGCCGTGCGGTTCTTCGACGTCGAGGAAGTCAAGAGCCAGATCCTGTACGCTGCGGTCTTCATTTCTCTGCTCAACCTGCTCGGACTCGTGAAGATCTTCGCCTGGCAGATCATCCACCGCAACGGCATCAAGCGGGAGATCAAGCGGCTGGAGATCCGCCTGGCCGAGCTGGCGAAATCACTGGACAGACAGGCCGGCGGAGGTTCTGATTGATCCGGATTCACTGCAGTCTGTACGTGGAGAAGACCCTGTCATCCTGAAGCAACGCGGAAGGGGCCGGGCGTCGGACGAGAGGTTTCTCTCGATCGCAGGCCAGATCCTTCATTTGGTTCAGGATGACACCACCAAGCAAGCAGTCGGTCGAAGTTCGCGAATCTGGAAAGGGAGGATTGAATGGCAGGCAGAGGCTCTTTCTGTGCGGTCTTGACGATCTTTGTGGCTTCGGCGGGGTATGCCGGCGGGGGTGCGGAGCAGGCCACGTACGCCGAACGGCTCGGCTGGCCTCGCGGCTCTCGCGTCGTGATCTTTCACGTCGACGACGCCGGGATGTCGTACGACTCCAATATCGGGACCATCCGGGCCCTCGAGAAGGGCGTCGCGACCTCGGCGAGCGTCATGATGCCGTGCCCGTGGGTGCCGCAGTTCGCGGCGTATGTGCAGGAGCATCCCCAGATCGACGCCGGCGTCCACCTGACGCTGACGGCCGAATGGAAGAACTACCGCTGGGGCCCGGTCGCGGGCCGTTCGGTCGTGCCGGGTCTGGTCGATCCGCAAGGCTACCTCTGGCGGGGCGTCGAGCAGGCGGTTTCCAACGGTTCGCCCGACGCGTTCGAAGCCGAGATCCGGGCCCAGCTCGACAAGGCCCTGGCCATGGGCATCCAGCCGACCCACCTCGACAGCCACATGGGCACGTGCTTCCAACTGCCGTTCATCGAGCGGTACGTGAAACTGGGGATCGAGAAGAAGATCCCGGTCATGATCTTCGGCGGCCACCTCCAGCACGTGGGCGGAGAGGTCGGCGCGTTTCGACCGATGCTCATGGTCCTGGCCCAGAGCGTCTGGAACGCGGGCCTTCCGGTGCTCGACGACCTCGTGACATCGCCCACGAAAGCGAGCGACTACGAGGGCCGTAAGCGCGAGTTGATCGAGTTGCTCGGCACGATGAAGCCCGGCGTGACGCAGATCATCGTCCACTGCACGGCCACGACGGAGGTCTTCCAGCACATCTCCGGTTCCGGTCCCGCCCGCCAGGCGGAGCTGAACCTGATGCTCGATCCCGACATCCGATCCTATATCAAGGACCAGGGAATCGTCCTGACCACCTGGCGCGAACTGAAACAGCGCCGCGATGCCGCAAAACGCTAGGGTCCAGATCGATCCGGTCCCGGCCCCCGCATTTGCGTTTTGCGGACATCCGGCTGTCTTCCGCCGTCGTCGAGCTCAATGCCGCAGACGATGACGTACTGTCTGCCCAGCGAGTTGGGGTCGATGACCTTCAGGCGGACAGGCAGGTTTCGCTCCTGCGCACGGTCCAGGATCTTCCTGAATAGCTGTGCAGGCACAGGAAGATGAAGTCGATCGCATTTGGGGATATGTCCGGGCCTGCAATGTCTTCATACTGTTTCGACGGCCAGTTGGACTTCTGCAGAACCGCTTTGTCCTTCGGCCCTCAACGCCTTCTCCAGTTGTATCTCGCGAACGCCGCGAATGCAATGCAGGTCCGAAACGGACCTGCTCGGGGAGTTTTTCGCTTTCAGGCCACCAGCGAAAGGGGTGCTGCGCACGCCCTCGGGAGAAGTGTTTCACTCCCACACCATGCTGGAGGCCCAAAGCGACAGACGCGCGTCGCGAAGCGCCGGAACTCCGTTCTATTCCGCTTTCGATACTCGTCGAAAGCCTATTCCTTTTGCTCGTGGAATTCGCCTGCGATCTTGGTGAACAGGTAGATCGCTGCGATGCCCAGGAGCACGTTCGCGGTCAGGGCGTACCAGATGTACTCGGGGTGGCCTTGGCTTTGGAAGTGGCCGTAGAGCGGGTCGTAGGTGATGCCGCTGAGCAGGCCGCCGATGGCGGTGGCCAGGAAGTTCGATCCCATGTATAGGCCGGCCTTCTCCTTGGGCGCGATCCAGGTGATGTACTCCTGGATTCGCGGCGAGGAGATCATCTCCCCGACGGCGAACAAGGCGATGCCCAGGAACACCAGCGACGAGGAGGACACGGCGGCAAGACCCAGGACCACGAAGCCGCCGGCCGCGATGACCAGGCCCCAGAGGAAAGCGGGAATGGCACGGGTTTTCTCCACGATCCGCGAGACCGGGAGCTGGAAGATCATGATGATGTAGCCGGTGTGGGAGATGGTCTCGCCCAGGATGCGCCGGATGCCGTCAGTGCCCTCCGCGGAAAAGAGGTTGGCGAAGGGGGTACCGAACACGCTCTGGATGCTCCGGTACAACAGAGCGGTGTCGGTGGCTTTCTCGACGTACAGGGCGCAGAGGTTGAAGAACGCCCAGAAGGGCAGCCAGAAGAAAACGCCCAGCAGGACGAGGAACGTCGAAAACCGCACGTCCGCCAAGGTGGTGCCGATCTCCTTGAGTTTGCGTCCCAGGGTGGCTCCTTCCGTCTGTCGCGGCGGTTCCTTGTAGAACAGGATCGTGATGACGAGCATCAGCGCGATCGCGACGGCCGCGACGCCAAAAGCCAGGTTCCAGGAGATGACCCGCAGCCTGCCTGCGACGATCGGGCCGAACGAGGCGCCCACATTGACCATGGCGTAGAAGATCGCAAACCCCAGGGTCTTGTTCGTGCCGTCGGTCACGGCACGGACCGTGCCGGAAATCAGCGGCTTGAAGATCCCCGCGGCCAGGCCGATGCTCAGCATGGTCAGGACGATCCCGGAATAGGACTTGGTCAGGAGCAGCAGGAGGATCGAAGGAAGATAGGCCAGGTAGGAGACGATGAGCACCTTCTTGAAGCCGAACCGGTCGGCGAACGTGCCGGAGACGACCGGGATGAGGTAGGAGAACAGAAGGAATATGGTCCGGGTGACCCCGAGTTGGCTCATGCTGAAACCCAGGTGCTCGCTCATGTAGATGGCGAAGCCCATGTAGATTCCGTAATAGGCGAATCGCTCCAGGACTTCAATGCCGTTGGCGACCCAGAAGACAGGGGGGAATGCGGTGCGTTTCTCCATGCAATCGACCTCCTAGATTCGAGTGGCGAAAAGACTATGAAAGAGGACGGGCGAGCCGGCCCTCGGGATGTCGTGGACGAATCGCTTGCTCGTGTTCGAGCAGACGCTGTTTGATGGCGGTTCCGCCGGGGGCGGAGAAACCGCCCAGGCCACCGTCGGTGCGGAGGACCCGGTGGCAGGGGACGATCAGCGGGATCGGGTTGGCCGCCATGACGCCGCCGACGGCGCGAGCGGCCGCGGGGCAGCCCACCTGTCTGGCCAGATCGCTGTAAGTCATTTTGCAGCCAAGAGGTATGGTTCGACAGGCCGCCAGGACCTTCTGGCCGAACGGGCTGGCGTGGTCCAGGTCGACCGGCGGATCGACGCTGAAATCGACGGTCTGTCCTTCAAAGTAGGCGACGATCTGCTCCTGGAGATCCGCAAGGTACCCCTGGCTGAATCGAACGTCGTGAGCGGCCGGACCGAGGCCCCAGAGCAGACCGCGTTCGGCCGCCTGGCGGTCCGCCACAGGCAGGAACGTCCGGCTGACGGCGTCGTCCGCGCCGGCAAAGGCGAAATGGCCCCACTGCGTCCGAAAAACCGTGTAGTACAACATTCATGGCCTCCCATTTCTCGGTTCGTCGCAAGATATCAGCGTGGGGCCCGTCCGGTCAACCGTTTTCGCCCGACAAACACAATCTTGCGACGGAAGGCGAAATTCGTTGACGGGGCCTGCTGATTGTGCTAAGAAAGAGAGTTTTTACGAAGGCGGGCCGGGGCGCCAGGGCTTTGGGAACGCGCAGAAAGGCTGCCGCCGGACCGCGGCGGCGGTGTTTGGTTGGTGTTATGTCGCTGGATGAACTGAGAAAACGCATCGACGAAATCGACATCGAGCTGGTGAGCCTGCTCAACGAGCGGGCGAGCGTGGTCGTGGAGATCGGCAAGCTCAAGGCGCAGGCCGACCGGCCGATCTATGCGCCGGACCGCGAAAAGCAGGTGCTCGACAAGATCGTGAAAGCCAACCAGGGGCCGTTGCCCGACCGGACGCTGGTGGCGATCTGGCGGGAGATGATGAGCGGGTCTTTCGTGCTGGAGAAGAGGCCGCGGATCGCGTACCTGGGTCCCGGCGGCAGCTTCAGTCACACTGCGGCTTTGCTGAAGTTCGGGCGGAGCGTCGAGTACGAGCCCCTGGCGGACATCCGCAGCATCTTCGACGAGATCAGCAAGAACCACTGCGACCTGGGCATCGTGCCGGTTGAGAACTCCACCGGCGGCGGCGTCATCGAGACCCTGGATGCCCTGATCGACACGGACGTGAAGGTCTGCGCCGAGGTGGTAATGACGATCCACCACAATCTGCTGGCCAACTGCACGCTGGAGGAGATCGAGAAGATCTACTCGAAGCCCGAGGTGTTCTCTCAGTGCCGTAACTGGCTGTCGTCGACGTTCAAGGAGACCAACACCATCGCGGTGGCGTCGTCGGCCAAGGCGGCGCAGATGGCTGCGGAAGAGTCCTATTCGGCCGCCATCGGCTCGCGGGTGGCTGCGGAACTGTACGGGCTCAACGTCGTCTGCGAGAACATCGAGGACATCGCCAACAACGTGACGCGGTTCCTGGTGGTCAGTCGCGAGGACGCCCGGCCGACCGGCGAAGACAAGACGTCGATCGTGTTCAGCACCGCGCACAAGGCGGGCGCCCTGGCGGACGTGCTGGAGACGTTCAAGAGGCATAGTATCAATCTGACCAACATCGAGTCCCGGCCGAGCAAGAAACGGGAGTGGGAATACCACTTCCTCGTGGACTTCCTCGGCCACCGAACGGAGGAGCGGGTGCAGGCGGGTCTGGATGAGGCCCGGCAGCACTGCCTCCAGCTTTCGGTGCTCGGCAGCTTCCCTCGGGCCAAGGAAGTGCTGTAGGAGTTGGAAGTGTGAAGTGCGAAGTTTGGAGTCGGAGCGACGGGGCCTTCTTCAAACCTGACACTTCAAACTTCATACTTTGGGATCTTGGCGACTTTTGAAGGACATAGGAGAAAACAATGAGAATACCGTTCGTAGCCGGCAACTGGAAAATGAACACGGACAGCCGCTCCAGCGTGGAATTGGCTCAGGGAGTCGCCAAGGGCGCTTCGGGCCTGGCCGGCGAGAAGGTCGATGTGGCCGTGATCCCGCCTTTCGTGTATTTACCGTCGGTCGTCAAGGCGGTCAGCTCCAGCGGCGTCGCAGTCGGCGCTCAGGACCTGTATGTCGAGGCCAAGGGCGCCTTCACCGGCGAGATCAGCCCGGCGATGCTCAAGGACGTCGGCTGCACCTACGTCCTGTGCGGGCACTCTGAGCGTCGCCACGTCCTGGGCGAATCCGACGAGTTCGTGGGCAAGAAGGTGACCGCGGCGATCGGCGCCGGACTGCTGCCCATCCTCTGCGTGGGCGAATTGCTCGCGGAACGCGACGCCGGCCAGACGGAAGCGGTGGTCGCGCGGAACCTCAAGGCCGGCCTGGCGGGCCTGGGCGCCGACAAGATGGCGGCCGTGACGATCGCATACGAGCCGGTTTGGGCGATCGGCACCGGCCGGACGGCCACCCCGCAGCAGGCGCAGGATGTGCATGTGTTCATCCGCGGCCTGCTGGCGCAAATGTACAGTGCGAAGCTGGCTGAGGAGACCCGCATCCTCTACGGCGGTTCGGCCAATGCCGCCAACGCCAAGGAACTGATGGGTCAGAAGGATGTGGACGGCCTCCTGGTCGGCGGAGCCAGCCTGAAGGTCGAGGACTTTGTGAAGATCATCCAGGCCGCGGCGTGACGACGTCCGGACGTTCGGATCTGCCCTTTGCGGGGGCCGGGCCGTCCGGATCGGGTATAATCGACAGGGCCGCCTGTTCGGGCGAGCCTGACTGAATGAAACGTTTTTGAGGCGTTTGTATGATTTCGTTACCTCTGTTGGCAGTTGGCGTTCTGATGACGTTGGTGGCCATCCTGTTCGTGTTCGTCTGCGTTGTCCTGGTTCTGGCGGTCCTGGTCCAGAAGGGCCGCGGCGGCGGACTGAGCGGCGCGTTCGGCGGCGGCATGGCCGGCGGTCTGCTGGGCTCCAAGACCGGCGATTTCCTCACCTGGGTCACCATCGGTCTGTTCGTCGTCTTCCTGGGTCTGGCGGTCCTGATGGCCCGGTACTTCCGGCCGAGCGTCGGCACGTACGGCGATTCGGTCCCGGCTCCGACGACCCAGGCGGCCCCGGCGGCCGGCCAGCAGACGCCTGCTCCGGCTTCGACCGAGCAGCCGTCGTCTGCCGCCCCGGCGGCGAGCCCGCAGCCGGCTCCGACGAGCGAAGCGCCTGCAGCTCAGACCCCTGCGCAGGACGCTCCTGCCGACGGGCAGTAAGCCCTGACCGGCAGGCGGACTTCCGCGTGGCCTTGGATGGAGGCAGGGTCGGACGGGGATGTTCGTAGGGTCCCGAGATCCGGCGTGAGCGCGACCTCGACATGGAGTGAGGCGACGTTCGAACCGGGGATTCGTGGATGTCTCGGACGAAGGTCCTCTTTGAGAGTGAACGACGATGCTGAACAGCATGACCGGATATGGCGAGGCGACCGAGGAACTTGACGGCGTCTGCTATGCCGTCGAGATCAAGGCCGTCAACAACCGATACCTCAAGACCATCATCAAGCTGCCGGAAGGCGTCACGTTCCTGGAGGAGGAGATCGACAAAGAGCTGCGAAAGCGGCTCTCCCGCGGAACGGTGAACTGCGTCCTGCGGCTCAAAGGCGCCACCGCCAGTTCCCTGTTCCAGATCGACGAAGCGGCGCTGCGGTCCATCGTGTCGCAGTTGAACCAGGTCAGCTCCTCGGTCGGCGTGACCGGGGCCATCGACCTGGCGGGCCTGCTGGAGTTGCCGGGAATCGTCCAGCCGGTTCAGCCGGATGAGGAACAGAGCGCCAGGATCAGACAGTTCGTGCTCCGCCTGACCGGCCAGGCTCTCGACAAGCTCCAGCGGATGCGGGAAGCCGAAGGCGGATTCCTGGAAGCCGATCTCAAGAAGCATTGCGACGCCATGCTGGGCGAGCTGGAGATCATCCGCCAGCGGAGCGGCTCGGTGGTGCTGGAATACGCCAGGCGGCTCCGACGGCGCGTGGAGGAGCTGCTGGCGGAGGCCAAGCTCAAGCTCGACGAGCAGACTCTCGCCCGCGAGGTGGCGATCCTGGCCGACCGGTCGGACATCTCCGAGGAGATCGCCCGCCTGGACGCGCACCTGCAGCAGTTCCGCCAGTTCTGCCAGACGGACGGGCAGGCCGGGAGACGGCTGGATTTCCTCAGCCAGGAGATGCTCCGCGAGGTGAACACGATCGGCAGCAAGGCCGCCGACGCGGACATCGCGCGGTCCGTGGTGGACATCAAGTGCTGGATCGAGCGGCTCAAGGAGCAGATCCAGAACATCGAATGATCGAAACGGGCGGCCTGGGAACAGGCCCTCGGCTGTTGTGTACAGTCGCCAATCGGCGACGGATTGACTGACCCTTTGGTTTGAGACAGAATGGCCCAGGCAGGCGACCAGAACACCACTCGCGGCAAGCTGATCATCATCAGCGGACCCTCGGGCGTCGGCAAGAGCACGATCTGCAAGCAGCTCGTGGCTCGGACGGACGCGCATCTGAGCGTCTCCATGACGACCCGCCAGCCGGGGCCGGGGGAGCTGGACGGCAGGGAGTACTACTTCGTCTCCCCGGATGAGTTTCGCAACCGGATTGCAGACGGCGCGTTCCTGGAGTACGCCGAGGTGTTCGGCAATCTCTATGGGACGCCGCGGGACAGGATCGAAGAGGCCCTGGACGCCGGAAGGACCGTGATCCTGGAGATCGACATCCAGGGCGGCAGGCAGGTCAAAGCCCTCTACCCGCAGGCGGTGATGGTGTTCATCCTGCCGCCGAGCGACAAGACGCTGTCGGACCGCATCAGCGGAAGAAAGCGTGAGAGCAGCGAAATCATCGCCAGGCGGCTCGACCGCGCCGCCAGCGAGATCGCTGCCGCCAGGCAGTATTACGATAACATGGTCGTCAACGATGACCTCGAACAGGCGATCGAAGAGATCGTTCAGATCGTCCGGAAGGCCCCGGCGGCGGACCGTCCGGATTGATCGGGATTTGGAGAACCCTATGCTGGAAGAACTCAAGAGCGATGCAATTGTCAAGAAGGTGGGCGGACGGTTCAAGCTGGCTGCGCTGATCCAGAAACGGATGCTGGAACTGATGCAGGGCTCGCGGCCCCTGATCGAACATCCCGAGGGTCGGACCATGATGGAAATCGTCGTCCAGGAGATCCTCCAGGACAAGATCGCGGTCGATGAGACGCCGTACGAGCGCAAGCCCAGGGCCGAGGTCGTGGACACCCGCTCCACCGACGACATGGACCGCCTCTTCGAGAAACGGATTCTGTAGTTCGCGGCTCGCCCGCAATTCCGGGACAGCCGACGTCCATCGATGCTCAAAGACCTGCACATCCTGTTGGGAGTCACCGGGGGAATCGCTGCGTACAAGGCGGTGGATCTGGCCAGCAAGCTGACGGCCGCCGGGGCGAAGGTGCGAACCGTCATGACAGAAAGCGCCTGCCAGCTTGTCATGCCCAAGAGCTTCGAGGCGGTCACCGCGGCGCCGGTCTACACGAGCCTCTGGAGCGACCCCGAGGGGCACAGCAGCAGCCACATCTCCCTGGCCGACTGGGCGAAGGTCGTGGTCGTAGCCCCGGCCAGCGCCGACATCCTGGGCAAAGCCGCCAACGGCATCTGCGACGATCTGCTCAGCACGACCCTGTGCGTCTGCTGGGGGATTCCCACGCTGATGGCCCCGGCGATGAACACTCGCATGTGGGAAAACCCCGCGGTCCAGCGGAACATCCAGACTTTGCGAGGGCAGGGCGTCCGCATCGTGGGGCCCGTCGCGGGACGTCTGGCCTGCGGCACGGAGGGCGTCGGTCGAATGGCCGAGCCGCAGGAGATCATCGCGGCCATCGAGGAACTGGCCGCGTCCAATGGCCTGACGTGAATGCGCGGGCATGCCTGCCGGCTTGACAGACTCCGTGTTCTGTCCGCGTAGAAGACTCTCCCGTATACGCTTTTGTCCTATTCGCTTGAGGCACGTGCCATCGGTTCTTCGCACGAAATGAGGGCGGAAAATCGCTCCCTGTCTGGATTTCCCTCCGTCGCTGGCCGATGAAGAGAACGATGATCTCTACCGGCCGACCCGACAATCCGATGCTGTTTCAGCAGTGCCCTTCATGCAAGGCCCTGTGGCCCACTCGGGCGGGGTTCCTCGCGGACCCCGATGTCCGGCTGGTCGGGTACAAAGCCATGTTCTCGGACCTGCCGGCAGGCGTGCTCCTGTTCGAGCATCGCTGCAACGGGCTGGTGACGATCCACGCCGGCGAGTTCGCCGACCTTTACGACGGGCCCATCTTCAGTGTGCCTCAGACCGGCGGCGCGAGCTGCCCTGGTTACTGTCTCCATGTGGAGGAGCTGCGCCCCTGTCCGGCTCAATGCCGGTGCGCCTTCCTGCGGGAGATCGTCCATCTCATCCACAACTGGCCGAAACACGCGGGAATCGACCGTGCAACTGTGCGATTGGCCGAGTTCTCGTAGCTGGACGGCCTGCAACCCGCGAGAGCTTCTTGGGGGCTTCGGTTCTTGGCTCTTTGCCCGACGGCTTGCCGGATTTCCTTCCGGCCGGTAGACTTCCTGGATCGGCGGCGCCGAACCTCGCGGGGGAGTCGGCCCCGCCTGCGACGCGTCCGTCAGGCCCGGCGCGTCCAGGCAACGGAAGTCCTGTTCCAGGAGGCAGGCCATGCGGATCTTGATCACGGCGGGAGGCACCCGCGAGTACATTGACCCGGTGCGGTTCATTTCCAACGCCAGCAGCGGGAGGATGGGTCATGCCCTGGCCCGTGCGGCATTGAAAGCCGGCCACGAAGTCATCCTGGTCACGGCTCCAACGGCTCTGAAGCCTCCGACGGGCGCAGACGTCATCCGCGTCGAGAGCGCCGCGGAGATGTTCGAAGCGGTGAAAGCGGAGTTCTCCCGGTGCGAGTGCCTCATCATGGCCGCAGCGGTTTCCGATTATACGCCCGCCAGACCCTCCAAGACCAAGCTCAAGAAGCAGGCGGCCAGACTCACCCTCGAACTCAAGCCCACGCAGGACATTCTCCGGTGGGCCGGCAAGCACAAAAACGAGTCACGGGCCACGGGTCACGGGCCACGAATCCTCGTCGGCTTCGCTCTGGAGGATCGCGACCTGCGTGCCAACGCCGAACGAAAGCTCCGCGAGAAGAACCTCGACATGATCGTCGCCAACGCGCCGCAGGCGATCGGAGCCCAGCGATCCACAGTCCATATCAAGGTCCGTGGGGCGGATTGGATTGAAATGGCGCAAAGCGACAAGACACAGGTCGCCCGACGGATTCTGTCGCTGATCTGTGCGAAGGGGTAACTCGGAGGATTGGACGCGATCCGGCGGGGCCGTCCCTTGGCGGGTTTTCCGGACGGGGACAGGATTCCACACGCCGCGTTCGGCCTTGCGGCCGGCTGCGGAGGCGAAGGCAGGAGGATTCCCCTCTCTGGTATGGGGTGATTGTGGAGTGGACAAGCCGGTCGTCGCGCGGCGTCCTCCGGTAAATTGCCCGACTCGTGAAATGCGACTTTTCCCTGCCCGATTCCGAACTCGACGGGAGTTGCTGCGTACAGTATCAGCCGCAGGGGGGGCTTCCGCCAGTCCGGCGAGAATCCGGGGACAAGGTCGTGGTTGTTGGGGGAAAGAGAGGTGTGGGATGATGGCGCATCGGCTCAAACATATCATGCTTGTGATGGTGGTGCTGCTCAGTTGTACCGCGATGCTGCGGGCGGACCTGTTTCGGGCGGACTACACGATCAACTTCTGGCCGCCCAACCCCTGTGCCGACGGAACGCTGACCGGGAGCCTTTCGTTCTTCTACCAGATCAACCGGGCGGGCGACCTCCTTATGCCCAACCCCGGCCCTCCAACTATATCGGGCCTCGTTTTCGGCGAGAGCCGCTCCGGCTCGTTGCTGTGGGACCTGGACCTGCGTGGCGGGACGCCGGCGTTCTTCGTGAGCTTCGAAGGCGGGCTTCTCTGCCCCGAGCCCGGGCCGCGGGACATGCCGGTATTCGCGTTCGAGGCGGGGGCCACGCCCACCGAGGCGCCGGCCGGGGCCCCGCTGATCCCGCTGGGCGATCCCTTCGTCCCCAACCCCGGCCCGCCGGACCTGCCGCTATTCGCCTTTGGCAGCGTCTATGAGGTCGGCAGCCTGACTGTCAGCGTCCATCAGGTGCCGCTGCCTTCGGCGGCCCTGTTGCTGCTGACCGGCTTGGGCGCCGTCGGCGGGCTTCGCCGGCGATTGCGGTGATCGGAGCCATGGGCATCTTCGAGCGTCTCGTACGCCAGGGCCATCCTGGTCGTGATGCCACGGGCCAGATGTCGTGCTCCGTCAATCCGTAATTCCCAGGTCGCCCTTCGTGATGATGGATTCGAACACGTAACCTGCGCCGGTGATGTTCTCGCGGGCGCCCTGCTTGCGGTCGATGACCGCGACGATCTTCTTGACCTTCGCGCCGGCGTCGGTGATGACCTTGGCGGCTTCGAGGACCTGGCCGCCGGTGGTGGCGATGTCCTCGACGAGCAGGACGACGTCGCCCGCCTGGAGCACGCCCTCGACGAGCTTGCTGGTGCCGTAGTCCTTCTTGCTGTTGCGGACGATGATCCAGTCCTTGCCGGTCTCCATGGCGGTCGCCGCGGCCAGCGCCACGCCTCCCAACTCAGCCCCTGCGATCAGCGTCACGTCCTCGGTCATGTGCTTGGCGAACTCCTTGCCGAGCGCCTTGAGGATGTCGGGCTTGGTCTCGAAGAGGTACTTGTCCATGTAGTACTTGCTCCGCTTGCCGCTGCGAAGGACGAAGTCGCCTTCGAGGTACGCGGTCTCTTTGATGCGTTTGACGAGTTCCTGCCTTGTCATATCTGTTGTCCTTTCCAGAAATCCGAAATTCGAATATCGAAATCCGAAACAAGCACGAATGACCAAAACTCAAAATTCGAAACGAGAGTCGAGGCTGGCGTCAGCGTTTCGATCATTTGGATTTCGGTCCTTTGTATTTGTTTCGGATTTCGTGCTTCGGATTTCGAATTCGGTGATCTTCACACTTTCAATTCGACTTTCTGTCCCAGTTGCTTCTCGTATCTCTTGCGGATCGGAGCGACCACTGCCCGGATGAATTCGTCCACCTGCTCGGGGGCCCGGCCCACGTAGGCCGTGGGGTCCAGCACCTTCTCGAAGTTGAGTTTCGCGAAGGCCCCGTCCGCCTGGAGGCGGGCGATCAGGTCGTTGGGCTTGCCCAGGCGTTTCACTTCGCTCGCGGCGGCCTGCGAATGCTGTCGGATCTTCTCGTGCAGGTCCTGGCGGTTGCCGCCGGCCTTGACCGCGGCCATCAGGATGTTCTCCGTCGCCATGAACGGCAGCTCGGCCATCACGTGCGCCTCGATCACCTTGGGGTAGACGACCAGGCCGTCGAATACGTTCAGCAGGATCTGCAGGATGCCGTCGACCGCCAGGAACGCCTCGGGAATGACCACGCGCTTGTTGGCCGAGTCGTCGAGCGTCCGCTCGAACCACTGCTCGGAGGCGGTCATCGCAGGGCTGGTCGCCAGGCTCAGAACGATCCGGCTCAGCGCCGTCACCCTCTCGCATCGCATCGGGTTTCGCTTGTAGGCCATTGCCGACGATCCGATCTGCGACTTCTCGAACGGTTCCTCCATCTCCTTGAGGTTGGCCAGCAGGCGAAGGTCGTTGCAGGTCTTGTGCGCCGACTGGGCGATCAGGGCCAGCGCGTTGACGATCATCGTATCGACCTTGCGAGAATAGGTCTGGCCGGTGACCACGCAGAGCTTCTTGAAGCCGAAGGCCGCCGCGACGTCCTTGTCGAGCCGCTTGATCTTGGCGTGCTTGCCCTCGAAGAGCTCCATGAACGAGGCCTGCGTGCCGGTCGTGCCCTTGACCCCGCGGAAGGGCATCGTCTCGATGCGGTGCTCGACCTCGTCGAGGTCCATCGCAAACTCCTGGCACCAGAGCGTCGCGCGTTTGCCCACGGTGACGAGCTGGGCCGGCTGGTAGTGCGTGAAGCCCAGCGTGGGCAGGTCGCGATACTGCTCGGCGAATTTCGCCAGCAGATCGATCACGGCGGCCAGCTTGCCCGCGAGCAGGCGAAGAGCGTCCCGCATGATGATCAGATCGGCGTTGTCGCCGACGTAGCAGCTCGTCGCGCCCAGGTGGATGATCGGCGCGGCTTTGGGCGCGACCTCTGCGAACGTGTAGACATGGGCCATCACGTCGTGGCGGAACTGTCGCTCATAGGCCGCGGCCTTGTCGAAGTCGATGTCGTCGAGGTGGGCGGCCATCTCGTCGATCTGCTTTTGCGTGATCTCCAAGCCCAGATTCTTCTGGGCCTTGGCCAGCTCCAGCCAGAGCTTTCGCCATGTACTGAACTTCTTCTGCGCTCCGAAGAGCTCCGCCATCTCGCGGGAGGCGTTTCGCTCCACGAGAGGACTGGTGTAGACGCTTTGTTGCGGCATTCGAATTCCTTTTTGTCGTGGATCTCGCGCTGTGCGAGGGTTGTCCTATAGGTCCCATTTGTCCCATGCGTCCTATAGGACGAATAGGACCCATAGGACAAATAGGACTTACGCTGCGTTTCCCGCGAGCCTCTTGTCTCGACGAGTCAGCAGCTTTTCGATTTCTGCGCTGTCTTCTTTCCCCAGGTTCCAGCCGGAGGCCGGGGCGGTTTCGACGATCTGGCCGGGCCGACGCGCGCCGACGATCGCAGCGGTCACCTCGAGTTTTCGCAGGACCCAACTGACGGCCAGTTGCGCCACGGTTCGGCCGTTGCGATCCGCGATTCTCTTGAGCCCGTCGACCAACTCCATCGTCGCGGAGAACTGGGGTTCCTGGAATTCAGGGGCCCTCCGGCGATGGTCGTCCGGGGCCAGGGCCGCCAGCCGTTCGGAGTCGAACTTGCCGGTCAGCAGGCCTCTTTGCATGGGGCTGTAGACGACCACGCCGATCCCATGCCTGGCGCAGTAGCCGAGGAGCTCTCTCTCGGCATCGCGACGCAGCATGCTGTACGGCGGCTGGAGCGACGCGATCGGGTGGATTCTCGCGACCCGTTCCATCTGCGCCACGCTGTAGTTCGAGACGCCGATGTAGCGGACCTTGCCCTCTTCGACGAGGCGTGCCATCTCTTCCCAGGCCTCCTCAATGTCCGGGTCGGGGTCCGGCCAGTGCATTTGGTAGAGGTCGATCCGCTCGACGCCCAGACGCCGGAGGCTGTCGTGGCACTCCCGCCGGATGCTGTCGCGTTTGAGGTGCACGACCTTCTCTTTCTTCTCGTTCCAGAGGATTCCGCACTTGGTCGCGATGTAGGGTTTGTGCGTCGTCTGGCGCAGGGCCCGGCCCACCAGTTCCTCGGAATGGCCCAGTCCGTAAGCGGGGGCGGTGTCGATCCAGTTGATGCCCAGATCCAGCGCCTCCAGGATCGCTCCGAGCGCCTCTTCGTCGTCCTGCGGACCCCAGCCGTACTCCCACGGCCCGCCCAGGGCCCAGGTGCCCAGACCCACCGTGGTCAGCCGCATGTCGGTTGTGCCCAGTTGTCGCGTCTGCATTGCTCATCCTCCGAAAGGGCGAAACGATTGGATCCCCTTTGGCCTTTGTAGAATAGTGGCGCGCGGAGGGTTTATCAATAGGGATATGGCGCAACAGGGGAGCTGTAGTCCTCGGACGCGCGCGTCTTGTTGCGGTTCAGACGCGTCCCCTGTGTCCGAAGGCTTCCGTCCAGGCGAAGCGGGAATCGAGCCTGGTCCCACGAGAGAACGCTTTTCACAGAGGGAGTCGGAGCGTGAAATCGCATCCTGCGGCGATGAAGTCCATGTGGTGGTCCATCATTTCCACGCCGAAACCGACGCCGATGGAAATGCCCAGACCCCAAAGGATCAGCGGGCGATCCGGCACGATGAATCCGGCCACGGGATTCTCCTTCGACAGGTGGACGTTGTCATGCGCCGCGATCAGTCTTTCGCCGTCGTAGACGTGCACGTCCCTGACGAAGGCGTCGACCGAGCCGGTTTTGAAGCGGAGCAGGACCTTGTCGGCCCGCAGGCGCACGTCGTCGATGATCACCGGGGTCGGGATCGCGAAATGGAACCAGTTGGTGGTGCCCGGCTTGCCCTCGACGGTGATGCCGAATCCGGCTCGCCACTGGGAGGCGATCCGGTCCGGATACTCGATCTGCATGCTGTGGCCGTGAATCCACGAGGCGTACGAGATGTTGAAGTCCGCCTCAGCGGCCGCTCGGGCGCTCGGGGCGGCCAGAGCGCCCACCGCTGCGCCGGCGAGCACGCCCATCCCGGATCGTTTCAACATCTCCCTTCGACTGGTTCTGGCAACGATCGTCTGTTCGTTCATGATGCATCTCCTTCAGTTCCAAAGGAATGAACTCAACTCGGCCGCCGCACGGCGGACACGAGGACACCTCTTCGGAGGTTCGGAAACGATCTTCTGCGAACGATTTGTCAAAGCAGAAACATGCTCACGCGGCTGGATGCCCCATCCCTGGGGAGTCAGGAGAGCACAGATTGCAGGATCTGTCAAGTCCGCATTTCTGACTGCCGCATACTGCGAATATGCGGCAAGCCGTCCGACCGCAAGGCACCTGCAGTGGATAATACGAGATTACTGATGCCCGTATCCGGCGCCGGGGTAGAGGAGGTTCAAAGCCAGGGTCTGGGCCGGGCCCAGGAGAACGGCGATGAGGTTCCAGGCGACGACCAGACCGATGAGGCCGGCCGCCGGCTGGGCCATGAATTCCCGGTAGCGGTCCGCCGTGCGGTCGTCCAGGAACAGCATGACGATCTCGCTGCCGTCGAGCGGGGGCAGGGGCAACAGGTTGAAGACCAGCAGGATCAGGTTCAAAGAGAACAGGACACTGACCACGATCGCCACGCTGCTGATCAGGCCCGGCGAGCGGGCAACGGTGATCTGCGTCCACGTCGATTCCAGCGGGGCCGCGAACAGGCCCACAGACATGCCGATGCGAATGATCGCGGCAGCCAGAAGGATCAGCACCAGGTTGGCGGCCGGTCCCGACAAGGCCATCCAGGCCGCCTTCTTGCGATGGGCTTGGGCCCAATAGGGATCGTAGGGAGTGCTGGCCCAGCCGATCATCCATCCGCCGCCTGTGGTTACCGATGTGAGGAAGGCGACGATCGGAACGACGATCATGCCGATGGGCGATCTGTGCAGGTGCGGGACCGGATCGAGCGTGACCAGTCCGGCTTCGCGGGCCGTGGGATCGCCCAGCTTCCACGCGGCCAGGCCATGGGCGGCCTCGTGAAACGTCGTCGAGATCACGAACACCGCATACCAAACCAATCCGAGACCCAGCTCTACAGGCATTTCATCCGTCCTTCACTGTGTTTTAGATCTATGGCTGGGGATCGCGTCGGTTCAACGAATCTGTGTTTCGAGCGTATAGCTTCGGCCTGGCTGGGTCGCGAATACGACCTCGTTGGGCGAGCCGCTTGTCGTGACCGGCGTTCCGGCCAGGCTTACGCGAACAGGCGTCGCGCTTCGCAGGCGGCAGACGCCGCCGGCCTTGGAGCGGAGGATGCCTTTGTCCAGCTTGCCGTCTTTCCAGTAGAGGTCCACTTCGAATCCGCCACGGGCGCACAGACCGGTGACGGAGCCTTGCGGCCAGGCCTTCGGCAGGGCGGGCAGCAGGTGGATCTCGTTCGCGTGGCTTTGCACGAGCATCTCCGCGATGCCGGCGGTCCCGCCGAAGTTGCCGTCGATCTGGAAGGGCGGATGGTTGTCGAACAGATTGGGCAGGGTCGATTTCTCCAGGAGCTTGACCACGTTCTCATGAGCCTTCTCGGCCTCCTGGAGGCGGGCCCAGAAATTGATGATCCAGGCGCGGCTCCAGCCGGTGTGGCCGCCGCCGTGGGAGAGGCGGTATTCGAGCGACTTTCGGGCGGCCTGAGCCAGATCGGGCGTCCGGGCCAGGCTGATCTGGCGGCCCGGGTGGAGCCCATACAGGTGCGACACGTGGCGATGGCCAGGCTCGGGCTCGTCGTAGTCCTCGATCCACTCCTGGAGCCGGCCGGTCTTGGGGCTGATTTGCAGCGGGGCCAGCTTCTCCAGGGCTGCCGCGAGACGCTGGCGGAACTCGATGTCCACATCCAGGATCGTCGCGGCCTCGATGCAGTTGGTGAACAGGTCGTGAAGGATTTGCAGGTCCATCGTGGCGCCGTAGGTGAACATGGAGGTCGAGCCGTCGGGCTTGCGGAACTGATTCTCCGGCGAATGCGATGGATTCGTTACGAGTCTGCCCGCGACGGGCGTGCCCGCCGGGGCTTCGACGAGGAAATCGAGCATGAACTCGGCGGCTCCTTTCATCAGCGGATAGCCGCTCTCGCGGAGGAAAGTCTCGTCCCGCGTGAAGAGGTAGTGCTCGTACGGATGCTGAGCCAGCCAGGCTCCGCCCATGAGCCAGACGCCCCAGACGCCGTCGGCGGGCGTGGTGAAGCCCCAGACGTCGGAGAGATGGTGGACGACCCATCCGTCGCAGCCATAGTGAATCTTCGCGGTTCGGCTGCCCGACTCCACGAGGCAATCCTTCATGTAGTCGAACAGGGGCAGGTGGCACTCGCCCAGGTTGGCGACTTCCGCAGGCCAGTAGTTCATCTGCAGGTTGATGTTCGTGTGGTAGTCGGCGTTCCAGGGGGCCTTCATGTGCTCGTTCCAGAGGCCCTGGAGGTTGGCGGGCAGGTCGCCCGGCCGGGAACAGGCGATCAGCAGATAACGCCCGAACTGGAAATACAGGGCCGCAAGTCCAGGGTCGGCCTGGCCTTTGGCGATCGCAGCGAGTCGCTGGTCGGTGGGCTTGTCGGCGACTTCGGTGCGTCCCAAATCCAGCGAGACCCGACGGAAGAGCCTCTGGTGATCGGCCACGTGTCGGTCGCGGAGCTGCTCGTAAGAACCACGGGCCGCGTGCAGATGGGCCTTGCACAGGTCCGCGGGCTCGCCACCGCGATAGCTCGTCGCGCCGGCAATCAGCAGAAGCAGTTCGTCGGCCTTTTCCACGAGGAGCTTGCCGTCCCGGCTGGCGACCGATCCGCCCTGGGCTCGGGCCACGACGCGGGCCTCGAACCTCATCCCGACGTTCTTGCCGCTGCGATCCAGGCGTTTGATCTGGCCTCGAAGGGCGATTCCGTTGTCGCCTTCGCTGACGCAATTGGCGTCCTGCTGACGGGTGAGCGTCGCAGCGCATGTGATGGACCCCGGCCTGTCGGCACAGATGCGAATCGCGATCACACTATCGGGCGCCGAAGCGAAGACTTCGCGGGTGAACCGAACGCCGTCGGCGGTCCAGGTCGTTGCAGCGATCCCGGTGTCGAGATCAAGGCTTCGTCGATAATCGGTAGTCGTGCCGGTGGCGGGGGAACTGATGTGCAGGTCGCCGAGCGACTGATAGGACTCGACGCCCATCGGACGGCCCATCATCTTCTGGCCGGCCAGTTTCGTCGCCTCGGCGTTCTTGCCCTCAAACAGCAGCCGGCGGACCTCCGGCAGCGCCTCCATCGCCTGCGGATTGGTCGTGTCGCGAGGGTGGCCGTCCCAGAGGGTGTCCTCGTTGAGCTGGAGCCGCTCGTCGGAGGTTCTTCCAAAGACCATGGCGCCGAGCCGGCCGTTGCCGACGGGCAGCGCCTCGGTCCATTCTTTGGCGGGCTGCGCGTACCAGAGCGTCAGATCCCGCTGGCCTGCATTTGTCCCCCCGTCCGCGGACCCGACGAAAGAGCCCAGGACAACGATCGCGACGACACCGACGAACTGCATCCTCATGTTGCATCTCCTATGCGCAGGCATTCACTGCGACCATGCTCCGAGAGAGGGGACGGATGAGCCCCTGGACAGTCCAGACACCATACCCCATGCCCGCCTTTCGTGCAATCACCCGATTGTGGAACGGGCTGGATGAAGCCAGAAGAACGTCCTATAAACGGACAAATGCCCTCCTCGCAAAAACCCAGGGAGATCGTGGCGAACGCCTTCATCGGCCTGGCGCGCGGGATGGGATCAGGGCTTTTGCACGCGTGATTCGAGGACCTTGCCTGCGTCGCGGGCGGGCGCAGGCAGATCGATCGCGACAAGGGGATAAAACGCTGATGTGGTCTTTGGCCCCGGCCGAATCATTTCGTATGGTTTAGACGAGCCTCGATCCACAGGCTCATTGTGCCCTGTGGGGGGCCAGGAGTCCCCGAACGCCAAGACCGCGTGCGGGCTATCCTAGACGTAGGCATGGGAGGTTTGTATGAGTGACATCGTGATGCTCCAGGGGTCGGATTCCCAGACCGTGCTCCAGGCTGTCGTGCAGAGCCAGTCGGCCGCGATCATGTCGTACCTGTCCAAGGACAAATGGCACGTGGCCAAGGTTGCGATGAAGCGGCTCTCGTCCGATCCGGCCCGCGGCGGCAGGCTCTACGTCGAGGGGTTCCACGCCGACGGCAAACCTCACCCGATCAACATTCGAATCGAACAACCGGTCGGAATGAACTTCAAGCACGCCTACGGCAAGTTCGTCTTCGACACCGTCGTGGTGGACCTGGAGCCCTCCTCCGATCCGCTGTCGGGCGGGACGATCGTTCTGGCGGTTCCCGAGCGGATCGGCGTGATCCAGCGCCGCAGCTACTTCCGCGTGAATGTGCCGCCGGCGCTGAAGGTCAACGTCGTGCTCTGGCACCGAACGGGCAAACGCACGCCCACCGAGAAGACGCACACCTACTTCGAGGGCCGGCTCGTGGACATCTCCGCGGGCGGCGCCCAGATCATCGTTCCGCTCAAGCGAGGTCCGGACTCGCAGGCCGGTGCCGCGGGCGAAACGGACTTCCACAAGGGGCAGTTCATGGGCGTTCGGTTCACGCCCATGCCCTACGAGACCCCGTTGATGTTCAACGCCCAGATCCGCAACGTCCTGCCCACAGCCGACCGAGAGGGTCTGTGCGTCGGGCTGCAGATCGTCGGTCTGGAGGCCAGCGAGGAGGGACGCGAGGTCCTCAGTCGTCTGGCCAAGGTGGTCGAGCACTACCACAAGGTCAACCAGATGGGCGGATCGGTGAGCGAGCCGGCGACGACGGGCGCGTCCCAGCCGCCCGCGGAACTCCGGGTGGATTGACGGATCAGACGTTCGGGTCGTTGTTGTGCGGGACGTTGGCCGCCGGGGTTTGGCCGGAGGCCAGGAGCGGACCCGATTTGCGGAACAGCTTGCCGTAAAACCACTTGGCGAAACTGCCCATCGCGAAGTATCCGAAGATCAGCACCATCGCGATCTGGATGTTCCACAGGACCAGCCCGAGGAACAGCAGCACGCGGATCAGATAGCCGAATGGCTTCTTGCCCCGAAGATAGACGTTGACGATGTGCGGATAGGGCACCCGGCTGACCATCAGGATTCCCACGCCCAGGGCCACCAGGGGCAGCCCATACACGATCAGATCCAGATCCGGATACTGCTCCTGGTGGAAGATGACCAGGCTGACGACCGTTCCGGCCGCGGCGGGACTGGGCAGGCCCGCGAAGCTCATGTGAGCCATTTCGTTCTCGTCGTTCTCCACATTGAACCGGGCCAGACGGATCGCGGCGCAACTGAGATACACCAGGGCCGCCAGCCAGATGAACCGGTGCAGCAGGTTGCCGCAGAAGATCTCCGAAAGCTCCAGCTCGCTCTCCACGAGCCGCAGCATGAGGAAGGCGGGAGCGACGCCGAAGCTGATCAGATCGCACAGACTGTCGAGCTGGCCTCCGAAACTGGAGGTGCTCTGGCTCATCCGCGCCAGGCGACCGTCGAGCATGTCCGCGACCATGGCCAGCAGGACCATGTACCCTCCGACCGCGTAGACGGACATCTTGTCGGCTCCCGGCTGATTGGCTTTGCTGGCCAGGACGATGGCGGTGAACCCGAAGACGCCGTTGAGGATCGTCACCAGCGAGGGCAGCAGGGTGATGTACTTGACGCGGTGCCTTCGCACCCGGCGGAACAAAGGCCGTCTCGGTTTGTGAGTCATCATCTGTTGGCGTTTACCATTCATTTCTCATGACCCTGTGCCTGTCGAAGAGACGGAGGGTTGCTGGAGCGACGCAGAGCCGTACTTCACCAGCGGGGTGACGCCCGCCTTGACCTTGTCCCCGATGCGGACCATGCACACGACGTTCTCGCTGGCGGACAGATACAGCTCGGTTCGAGATCCGAACTTGATCATGCCGAACGGCTCGCCGCCGGTGAGTCGCTGGCCTTCTCTGGCGGCGCAAACGATCCGACGGGCGATGGCGCCGCTGATCTGGCGGACGAGCAGGCGATCCTTTGGATGGCTTGTCCGCACCATCTCGATGTTGTTCGATTCGTTGACCTGGCCGGCCCGGCTATTCATCGCGTTGAGGTATTTGCCTGGGCGGTGGGTGATCTTCTCGATCGTCGCGCCGCACGGGGCTCGGTTGATGTGCGTGTTGAAGATGCTCAGGAAGATCCCCACGCGCAGCGCCGGCCCCCCGATGAACTCGGCGTCCTCGACCATGCCCACATCCGTGATCGTGCCGTCGGCCGGGGCCAGGAGCAGGCTTTCGTCCCGAGGCGGCACCCGGTGCGGGTCCCGGAAGAACATCAGGGCCCACGCCAGAACCAGCGACAAAGCCGCCTCAACCGCCACAACTCCCCACAAAGGCATCCACGCGGGGCCCAATAGCCCGACCGCGACCATCAGCGCCAGGACGGCCGCCGGATAGACGACCACCTCCGGCAATCCGTACTTGGTCAATGGAATTCGCATATGTGGAGTCATCCTATGCGCTCGAAGCCTGCAAATCAACCAAAAACAACCGGTGGACCCGCCCGGGCGCAAGAAGAAAGGCCGACCTCCGCCAGTCGGCCATCCGAAAGAAAGTGATCCGTATCGTAAGAAGGCGAAAACAGCGAGGAGATGGGCGATCTGCACTCGTGCAGTCTCCCAAGGGCCTGATTCCTCGACGTCTTCACCACTATGGACGCCGACGACGGGCGAGTGTTACAGAGTTTCTGCGGGTTTTCGAAAAAAAAACCGACTGGGCAGGATCGCGGAAGCCTCTTCATCGGGGAAGGGCCGTTTCCCGACGCCGAACGCAAGAATGCCGCCGGCGATCCGCAAAACTATCGGGTTTCTCGACGGAATCTCTCTTGACTTGGTTTTCCAGAGGCGGTATGTTCTTGCGTTTCCCGAACGCGGGGAAGGTACGACCCTGCCTCGACAGTTGAAAATGACGTAAAAGGAGAAGTTCAGAATGAACAAGTCAGCGGTGGAGAAGAACAGAAGCATGCACGACCTTGTGGAAGGTCCCGCAGGGTATCTGGAGCGCGGCTGGGTCATCGCGAACCACAAGCTCGTCTCGTTCCATGCCGCCTTTATTTCATCGGTCCTGAGCTTGCCGGCCGCCGAACTGACCACGCGGGCCGCCGCGGGCGAGAACATCAAGTCCGTGGTCTTGCAGTTCATGTTCTCCCCGTCGCACATGGAACTGTGGGTTTCGCTGGCGATTCTCTACCTGTCTTGGCACATCGCCATCGCGATCCACGAGATGGGCCACTTCCTGACTGCCGCCAAGCTGACGGCTCTGAACAAGGACTCCCAGGAGAAGGCCGACGCCGCCCTCAAGAGCGGCAATAAGTTCGGCTACTACGCCCAGATGTTCGCCCTGATCCCGTGGGGCAAGTTCTACGGCGTCCGCAAAGAGAACGGCAACTTCGCCCCCGATGCGCCGTACAACCTGGCGGTGTCGGCCGCCGCTCCGATCTGGAGCCAATGGCTGGCCACGATCTGTCTGCCGATCGCCGCGTTCTTCATCATCGTGGGCCTGGCGGCAGGTCAGGACTGGATGATCTACATCGGCCGGTTCTTCCTGGCCCCCGGCATCGTGGGCCTGTTGGACAGACTCCTGGCCGACCCGGGCAAGCTGAAGGAATTCCGCAACCGCGAGAAGGCTGCCGCCGAGGCCGCCGCCCGCGCCGCCGCGATCGCCGCTTCCGGCGAGGCCTGGCCGGCCCGCGTGGCGCAGGTCAAGAAGACCATGCTCACCAGCCGTATGCAGCAGGTCACCCTCAAGGACGGCAGCCGCGTTACCGCCCCCTGGCAGTATCGTAACTGCGCCATGGGCGGTCGGCACACCGAGAAGGAGTATCCCGAGAGCAACATCAGCATGCAGGAAAGCATGTTCATGCCTCTCTCGCCGAAGACCTACGAAGACTCGCAGGAAATGACGGTCAAGCTCCAGAGCCGTTTGAAGGAAATCATCGAGTCGGCCCCCGGCGCCAAGGTCATGGGCGTCGGTCTCGAAGGCGGCATCGCCCCCTACATCGATAAAGAGCCCACCGACCAGGTGCCCGAGCAGCGTATGTGGCGCTTCATGAAGCAGGCCATTCTGGACTGCGAACTGGTGCCCGGCGTGGACGTCGCGATCGCTCTCGACCCCGCCTGCTCCGAGCTCGAGAACGCCTATCGCGAGGAACGCGGCGAGCCGGATTCCGTCGGCATGTACCGCTTCTGGCGCGACAAGGACAAGGTCGAGATGAGCCGCGACCAGATCCTCGGCCTCTTCAAGAAATCCATGGAAGACGGCATCCCGATTCTCTCCATCGAGGACGGCTTCGGCGAACGCGACCACCAGGGCTGGCAGAACATGATGAAAGAGCTTGGCGACAAGATCTTCATCGTCGGCGACGACCTGGTCACCACGAAGGACTCGAATATCGAGAAGTGCGCCAAGAACGGCGAAATCAACGCCTCCCTCATCAAGGCCAACCAGATCGGCACCGTGACCGAGACCGTGCTGGCCATGCTGACCTCGCTGGGCTACGGCGCCGAGCTGATCGTGTCGCACCGGTCCAAGAGCCCGAACGACCCGTTCGAGGCCGAGATCGCCACCGCGATGAACGCGGTCGGTTTGAAGTGCGGCGGCGGCGCCAACACCGAGCGCTTGCAGAAGTACGGCCGCGTCATGGAGATTCTGGCCCTGGCCCGTTCCTCGCAGCGCGAGCTGACCGAGAAGGAGCGCAAAGAGACCCAGGAAACCATCAAGGAACTGGTCAAGAGCCTCACCGGCCAGGATGTTACGCTCAAGGCCGACGCCGGCGACGTGGATATCACGGGCCTGTTCATCAAGATGCTGGCCATCGAGGCCGTCAGCGGCACCGAAGAGGCGACCAACGCGGGTATCCCGTCGGCGGCTGCCTCGCTGTTCCTCGGCAAGAGCGGCATCATCCGCTTCAAGGGCTCGACCCCGCTGGGCACCAGCGCCGGCGAGGACGAGGCCATTCACTACGTGGACAGCATCATCGAGGCCTCCGAGACCACGAAGAAGTACCCCGACATGTTCAAGAACGCCGGCGACGGCACCTTCCGCTTCAAGAAGGAAGTCAAGGTCACCGACGTCAAGGCCAAGAACGACGACAAGCTGGCGGCCCTCTGGAAGAAGTCCCGACGGTACGAAGGCAAGGGTTGCATGGACGCCGTCAGCCATATCGAGGGCGTGCTCGCCAAGGCGTTCGTCGGCCGCAAGGTCGGCAAGCTGGGCAGCCTGCTCGACGCCGACAAGGAGCTGCTGAGTCTGGAACTGGGCGAAGCGATTCGCATGGGCCGGATTCCACAGGACGCTCCGAAGGATAAGAAGATTCACGCCATGCAGCGCAAGAGCGTGCTCGGTATGAACGCCATCCTGTCGATGTCGCTGGCGCTGGGCCGGGCGGTGGCCGCCGGTCAGGGCAAGGAACTCTGGCAGCTCATTCGCGAGATGTCGGCCGACACGATGTCCAAGTTCGTCGCCGCCAACGCCAAGGGCGAGAAGAGATCCGCCGCAGACCTGAAGAAGATGGATTACGATCAGCTCCAGGCCCTGTTCCAGAAGACCGCGGCCGAGGCGATCAAGGAAGGCAAGACCCTGTACGAGCTCCTGCGGGCTCAGTTGCCGGTCTACCCGGTCTGAGAAATGTGACCAAAGCTCGGTTTTTCTGAGAGAATCGCTTCAGAAAACGCCGAGTAACGACCGATAAACCCAGTAGGTTGGAGGCCCTTCGGTTGGGGGCCCTTGGCTGAACGGTTGGATGTGGATGCAAAACGGCAGGTGTGGCCCTCTCCAGTCGATGGAGACGGGCCATGCCTGCCGCAGTTTTTGGGGCAGGGGACCGGACGCGGCCCCCGCGTCGGGACCCGTCTGCGGATCGTGCAGAGGCGCATATGCTTCGCTTCCTGATCTTCGTGATCTTCTTCAGCACCGGCGCCGCATCGCTCGGCGGGGCGGTCCTGTGCGACGATTTCATCAAGCATTGCCGCAACCAGCACCTCGTCGCCCAGGCGGAGCAGTCGATCCAGAAGCTCCGCTCCCTCAACGAACAATACGACGTGCTCCTGTCGCAATTGGAGAACGATCCCAACCTGATCAAGCGGATCGCCCCGGTCACGCTGGGGACTCGAATCGAAGATCCGAACACGGTCTATCCCAAGGCGCGGGCCCAGGAACTGGCCATCGCCCGCAAGGCGCTGACGGCCGCCAATGAAGAGCCGACGGAGGCGACGATCCCCAGGTGGCTCCAGCGGTGCAGCGATCCGGCCAAGCGGATCATCCTGTTCATCTCCGGGGCCAGTCTCGTCCTGATCGCCATGGTTTGTTTCACATCGGGCCAGGACGAGGACGATGAATCAACCGCGGCGGCGTAGGCGGGCGTTCCTCCCGAGAGCGCCGGGCACGGTTTTCGCTAGTTCAATCTCGTCCCGGAGAGCTTGTACACGGCGGACATGGCTCGGATGATGTCGGCGCGGGCCACGATCCCCACGAGTCTGCCGTCGCTGACGATCGGCACCCGTCGGAAGTTCTGCCCGATCAGACACTCGCACACGTCCGCCAGGCGGGCGGTCGGCTCGAAGGTCACCAGGTCCGTCGTCATGTGGCTTTGGACCGTCGATCGGGGGCTCTCGGGATCGCCGATGCAGCGGATGACGTCCTTTTCGGTGATCATTCCCTCCAGACGCATTCCGTCATCGACGACGGGTAGTCCGGTAACATGTTGCGTCGCGAGGATGTCCATCACTTCGCCCAGAGAAGTCTCCTTTCGGACGGTCAAGAGGCCGTGCGTCATGGCGTCGCGGGCCAGAAGGTTCTCTCGTGAACGCGCTGTCGCAGGGCGTGACGTCGCGGTGCAGAACCGCTGGCGGTACACGCGGATCAGGTCGGCTCGCGTGATCATACCCGCCAGCCTCCCTTGGTGGAGAATCGGCACTCGCCGGTAGGTGCTGTTCACCAGGCATTGGTAGATGTCCGAGAAGGGGTCGTCGATGTCGAAAGTGACGACCGTCTCATTCATGTAGTTGCTCACCACGCCGGGCAGGTACTCCCGCTCGGACAGGAGCCTGAGCACGTCCTTCTCGGAAAGGACTCCCACCAGGCGGCCCTGCTCCGTCACCGGCAGTCCGCTGACGTGTTTTTCCAGCAGAAGCTGGATGGCCTTGTGGACAGGTTCATTTTTTTCGATGCCCCAGACGCCGCACTGCATGACGTCGCGAGTCTGCAGCGTCTCGAGGCCCGTCCCGCCGGAAGGCCCAACGATGGTCCCCTGCGTTGTGCACGTTGCACGTCTCATATGGCTCTCCCATTCGTCCTACTCTCCATCGACCGGGACGTTCGTCTCGTGCTGGGCGTCTCATCGATGGCACTTGAAATACATCGTCGCAAAACCGTTGTGACGTGAGCCCAGAGGCAGGCCAATCAGCGAAAACAGCAGGTGTCTACCCCTTTAGGTATAGGCTGGCGGTTCTTCTGGTCGAGCAGGACGCACAATTTCTGCCATTTCTTCTGCTAAGTACCGGTAAAAGCACGGGTTTGCGATCCTGCGAGGGGATCGAGATCCTTGGGGAGAAAATACGTATTTCTACGTATTGTATTTCTAGTGCGAATACTCTAAAATCGTACGAATAGTGTCGTGACCGGAGTCGAGGCTTTGCCGGCCACGGGAATCGGATACGCGATTGGGGTGAACGAACTGAGGCTGCGGGTTTAGAGACGAACCTTTGTCGAAAATGACGCGTGACGGGCAGGCCGCGACACGGTTTGGCGGCCGGTCAGTCGCGTTCGAGGACCGGATCCCCGGATTCTGGCACCCGGGGAGGGTCGCGATGTGAGAAGGAGGAATCGAGAAAACCCAGGAGGGCAGTAGGTGCGTGTGCATTCGTGAGTTGCCCGCGCGTTTCCTTCGCGAAGAGACTGACTGTTTTCCGGGTTATTGCAGGCGGCTCGGGCTCTGGGACGTCCGAGGTTGCCTGTGTGGCAGGTGAGTAGAGGCAGATGCCGACGAACTTCGTACAGCGGGGATGCTGGTTTTTCCTGCTAACCGTGTAGAACGCAGGTGCGATTTTCGTGTGGCCTGCGGGCTCGACTCGTCTGACGTGGTTTCCGGATAATGTGCCGGACAGGGCCGGCGACACGCCGTGACTCGTCGCAGACGCGTAGAGGACGGGTGTCGTAGCGGTCGATTTGAGACGTTTGGATGCACGGACGCAGCTTGTAAGGGAAGGCTGTTGCCCGAAAGGAAGTGAATCCGCGGGTGCAACCGACGGGGACGGAGTCTGCCTGTCAGACCCCGACAATCACATCTTCTCCCGGGACGAGCACGGCCGGGGTCAGGCTGCTGCGATCGATCCTGAAAAGACCTTTTGCTTGATGTTCCTACCCACTGGATTTACCATCGAAGCTGCCTGCCGCGGTTTTCAGGGAACCATCGCCCCTGACCTCGGTCGAGGCGGTGAATGCGTTCGACAACGGGGGAGTGGTGATGAATAGTCTCTATGGACAGACCAATAATCCGATGATGAACGTCGGGATGATGCCCTATGGCGCCCCCATGCCCGGCATGGGAGGCGGGGACAGCCTCTTCCAGATCGCCTGGAAGGGCAAATGGCTGATCCTGCTCTGCGCCCTCCTGGGTCTGGGCGGCGGGTACGGATACCTTAAGTTCCTTATGCCGCAGGAGTTTACGAGCGTCTCAAGGATTTTGGTCGAAAAACCTCGCACGGGTCCCAGTGGCGGAATTCTGCCACCGGGTACTGGCGAGACCAACTATCTTCAGAAGCAGGTCAGTATCCTCCTGAGTTCGCAAGTCCTGGGCCCCGCCTTCGCGGATCCGGATGTCTTGTCTCTCGCTTCTTTGAGTGTTGAAGGTCGTGGTGAGGCACTGAGGAGTTCGCTCTCAGCCAAGGTCGGCAAGGATGACATCATCAATCTCACGGCGTCATCCGATGATCGGGATGTACTTCCGGTAGTCATCAACACCATTGTGCGCAAGTACATGAAATGGCACGAAGACAACAAGGAACTCACAGTGGCCGACCTGCTCGATAGTCTCGATTTGCAGGCAGCGAAGATCTCGAAGGATTTGGCGGACAAGCGTCGACAGCTCAGCCAGCTTGCGGACCGAGAGAACATCCTGGAGGCCACGGAGAATAGTACCGTCTCCAAATCAATCGAACTCCTTCGCCATGAGCTGGCCACCGCGAAGGTGTATACCATCGGGCAGCAGTCTTTTTGCGACCGGCTCAAGAGACTCCAGTCCGATCCCAACAGGTTTCGTCAATACGTGTTGGTTCAGGGAAGAGCCCGGGATGACGCCGAGCGGACTCGCGCGACGGAAGAGTTGTATGCGACGCAGTTGAAGCTTGAGCAGCTATCGGCCGGAGGGCCTGTGCAGAAATCCCAGATCACCCTGCAAGAGAACAGAAGAAAGGATCTGGTCGCGAAGATCGCGAAACTCGATGAGGCATTTGTACGCCAACAGATTGAAGATGCCGAATTGTTGCTGGAAGATGCGAAGGCACGTGAGACCCACTACAAGACTCTGTACGACGAGGAAGATAGCAAGCTCCGCGGCTCCGCTCAGGCAAGATCGCAGTACGAGGACCTGAAAGACGAGTGCGATATGTTGCGCCTCGAATACACGACGATACTCAAGATGAAGAGCGAGTTGAATTTGAATGGCCCATTGCAGGGATTGAGTATCCATGTCTTGGAGGAAGCCCAGAGGGGAGAAGCGCCTCCTTCACAGACAGCCAAGACCATGGGCATCGGCCTGATCCTGGGCTTGATGGCTGGCGGCGGTCTGGCCTTCCTGCGCGACATGAAGGACCTTCGCGTGCGTTCGGCCGACGAGATCACCGCGATTCTGGGCGTCCCCATCCTCGGCGCGGTCCCGACAATCCCTCGTCGCGGAATCCTCCGCCGAGGTCCGAGGACCCGGCTTTCGCTCAATTCTCGCGAATCGGAAGCCTACCGCTCGATCCGAACCGCCCTGTTCTTCGGGTCCTCACACGAGGAGGGCAAGACCATCCTGGTCACCTCGCCCGGCGCCCTGGAAGGCAAGACGACCCTGGTGAGCAACCTGGGTGTCGCCATGGCGCACGCCGGACAGCGGACGCTGATTATCGACGCCGATCTGAGAAAGCCCATGCAGCACCGGGTCTTTGCCCGCGGCGGGCGGGGCAAAGGAGTCATCGACGTCTTGAGCGGCGCGATGACTCTCGATGAGGCCATTCGACACACGGAAATCGAAAGATTGGACGTGCTCGAGAGCGGCCAGCCGGTCCCGAATCCTTCGGAACTGCTCAGCAGCGACGCGTTCGCCGCGTTGATTGAGCAGGCCAAAGGTCGGTACGACCGCATCCTGGTCGATTCGCCGCCGGTGGGGGTCGTTGCCGACGCCCAGATCCTGGCGGCCCGGTGCGGCCTGACCCTCCTGGTCCTCAGGGCCCAGAGGTCCTCTCGGGTCACTACGCAGCGGGCCCGCGACGCCCTGTCCACCGTCAGCGCCAAGGTGGTGGGGGCGGTCGTGAACGACGTCCACAAGCGAGACACCCGCTACAGCCACCACGGCTACGGCGCGTACAGCTATTACCACAGCGCTCACGCCGCCAAGGGCGAACCGGCCGTCCGCAAGGAATTGCCCGCGGGCGTCGATGATCAGAAGCCGCAAGGGGATTCCGCGGCTCCTGAAAAGAAATAGAGGGCTTGGGAGGCAGGCCCCGCGGAGGTTTGCATCCCTCCGCGAGAGACCCGTCGGCGACCGCCGGCGGAAACGGAATTCGACCAAGGGCGGCCAGGACCGCTGCCGGACGTCGGAACACCGTCCCCTGCACAAGAGCCGGGGACGGATAGGGAGGGGAGTAAATGCTGACATATATCTGCGTATTCTTCGGTGCGTCGTATCTGGCGGTGTTCATTACGCCGCTGGTGATCCGGCTCGCCAGGCGGATCGGCGCGGTGGACTTCCCCGGCATCCGCAGCGTCCACACCCTGCCGATCCCGCGGATCGGCGGGGTGGCGATCTACGTCTCGTCGATGTGCCTGATCGTCTCGCTGCTGTTCCTGAACAACCGGATCGGCGAGCGATTCCGTGAGATCTGGCCCCAGGTGGCGACGCTGCTGGGCGCTGCGACCGCCATCTTCATCGTCGGCCTGATCGACGACCTCCGCGGCCTGCCCGCCCGATTCAAGTTCGCGGTCGAGTTGTGCGGCGCGGTGGCTTTGTGCCTGGTCGGCGTGAAGATCGGCGTCATCGACCTGGGCGGGGGCCACGCGATCGACCTGGGCTGGCTCGGCTGCCCTGTCACGCTGCTGTGGATCGTGGGAGTGACCAACGCGGTCAATATGAGCGACGGCCTGGACGGCCTGGCCGGCGGCGTCTCAGCCATCGCGTGCGCCGTTATCGCGGTCTTCTCGATCTACGGCAGCACGATCCACACCGGTCTGGCCCAGGACAACGACGTGATCATGGCGCTGTTCGCCCTGGCGCTGCTGGGGGGCCTGGTGGGATTTCTGTTCTTCAACTTCAACCCCGCCAAGGTCTTCATGGGCGACTGTGGGAGCCTCTTCGTCGGCTTCACCATCGCATCGGCCAGCGTGATGTGCGTCTCGAAGTCGACCGCCCTGGTCGGCCTGGCGCTGCCGGCCCTGGCCTTGGGCGTCCCGATCTTCGATACGCTCTTTTGCATGCTCCGGCGGTTCCTGGAGCGTCGCTCGATCTTCGCCCCCGACCGAAGCCATTTCCACCATCGGCTGGTCGCCATGGGCCTGACCCATCGCCACGCGGTATATGCGATCTACGCCGCGACCCTGCTGGTCACGGGTCTTGGCCTGATCATGCTGGTCAGCGACGACTGGCTGTCCCTGGCGATCTTCGCGGCGGCCCTGGTCATGCTGATCTACCTGTTCCGCTTCGTAGGCGCGGTCCGGCTGCACGAGACGGTCACCCGTCTGAAGGACAAGTACAGCTTCGCCCACCAGCAGCGAAATGAGAGAAAGGTCTTCGAGAACCTGCAACTGCAATTTCGCCAGGTCCGCAGCCCCGACCAGTGGCGGACCGCGGTCTGCGATGCCGCCCAGAAGATGGACTTCGCCTGGATCGCCCTCAAGACGACCCACCAGGACGGGCGCATCGAAGACGAGATCTGGCGTCCGCCAACCGGCAAACCCGACCTCTCGCGGATCGTAACGATGGCGATCCCCCTGAAGAACGGCCATACGCCAGGGGTCTCTCATCATCTGGAAGTGGCCATCTCCGTCAACGGTTCCCTGGAAGCCATCGGCCGCCGAGCCACGCTCTTCGGGCGATTGCTGGATGAGAACGGGCTTCAGGAGGGCGCAGAGCGGTCATCGCTGGACGCTTCACGAGCCAAGGAATGACCCTCCGTTTTCCCAAACGAACCCATTTGTGAAGATAGGCAAGGATTGAAGACCACAGACAAGCAGGCCGCCGCCAATCGCAGGAACGCCGCCCGCTCCACCGGCCCGGCGACCAAGTCCTTCAGTCAGTTCCTGGTTCACACGGATGCTCTCGCACGGTAGTATCCTGTTCTGTATGATTCCTGAGAGCCGGATACAACACGTTGCGGTCCAGTTGGGTGAGGCGGCGAACGCGTCGCAGGTCATCCTCTTCGGTTCCTACGCCCGGGGCGAGGCCACGGACCACCATCTTACGCGAGGGCAGGACGCTCTATGAAGGCAGAGGGCGAGACACACATCAGTGAAGTCGTCAGGAGGCTCATCGGCGGCCTCGACCCGGATACCGGCGTCGTGCGGGTCTATGCCTACGGGTCGCGGGTCCGAGGCGACCAAGATCCGGGATCGGACCTCGATCTCCTGGTGGAAGTGCGGGAGGTCACCCCTGCGGTCAGAAGGCGAATCCTGGATCGGGCCTGGGAGTTGAGTCTGGAGGAAGGCTACGTCATTTCCGTGGCCGTCGTCAGTCAGGACGCACTGGAGAGTGGTCCGCTCTCTGTCTCCGAATATGCCCAAAACGTCCGCGAAGAGGGCATCGCGATTACGGCATGAGAGATGAGGATTTCAGATCGCTGCTGGAATACCGCATGGTGCAGGCACATGAAGCGCTGTGCGATGCGGAACTCCTCCTGAACGCTGGACGGTATCGGGCAGCGGCCAATCGACTGTACTACGCATGCTTCTACGCGGCGTCCCGTCGCTTCGAGCGACGAGGGCCGCGGGACGAGCGACGAGAGACGAACTTCTCCACTACAGAGGCACAGAGAGTACAGAGCAGGAATTGAAAGGAAATATGCTCCTCTCTTCTCCGTGTCTGCGTGGTGCCTAAAGGAAGTACCTGCTTGGCGCGAGGGTCCGGACGCCGGTAGGACAAACGTATGGCAACAGACACGATCGGGCTTTCGGACGAATTGAGAGATCGGATCAGCGAGGCGCTCAGGCCGCTGCATCCGGAGAAGGTGATCCTCTTCGGCTCCTACGCCCGGGGCCGGCCGACCGAGGACAGCGATATCGATCTGGTCGTCGTGCTCCGCGAGGACCGTATGCCGCAGACCTACCAGGATCGGGCAGCAAACCGCCTTCGTGTCCGCCGGGCCTTGGATGCGGTGAATCGCGAGTACGCGATCGACTTGCTCGTCTACACGGCGCCCGAGTGGAGGATGTTCCAGGAGTCAGGCAGTTCCTTCGCCAAAGAGATTCTCAGCCGGGGAATCGAGTTATGAAGCGCATAGCCGAGACGTGGCTTATCAGGGGGTAGACGTGTGATACGCCGCTATCCGGAATCGGCCGAGCGGATACCATTGTGGTTCGGGAGGTATGCAGATGTTGGAGTTTGATCGTATCACGTTCGATCCCGAGGTCATGGGCGGCAGGGCGTGCATTCGTGGCATGCGCGTTACCGTTTCTCTTGTCGTCAACCTGGTTGCCAGCGGTATGACTCCAGAAGAGATACTCAAGGATTACCCTTACCTGGAACCTGAAGATATTCGACAGGCCCTGCGCTATGCGGCGTGGCTGACGGAGGAGACCATCCATCCCTCGGAAGTGGCCTCGGCATGAAGTTCCTCGCCGACATGGGGATCTCCCCCAAGGCAGTTGATTTCCTGGTGCACCTGGGGCATCAGGCGGCTCATCTCCATCCGCAGGGTCTCCATCGATTGAAGGACTCCGAGATCCTGGAGAAGGCCCGCCAAGAAGGGGCCATCCTTTTGACGCATGATCTCGACTTCGCCGATCTCCTCGCCGCCAGCGGCGCCGATTTGCCCAGTGTTGTGCTCTTTCGTCTGCGGAGTATGCACCCTGAGAACGTCAACCGCCATCTGCTCAAGGTCGTTTCCCAGTTCGGACAGGTGCTTGAGAAGGGTGCCATTCTGGTTGTAACCGAGGGCCAAGTCCGAGCGCGAAATCTCCCGCTGGAAACCGGAAGAGACGCCTGACACTGCTTTCGCCACAGAGGGCACAGAGACCACCGAGGAATCATAGAAGGTAGGAAGGGCTGAAGGAAAGAAGGTAGGAACGAAGAGTCCGAAATCGAGGATCGAAGAGTTCTTTCCTTCCTACGTTCTGGTATTCCCATGTTCATTCTTCTCCGTGTCCTCCGTGTCTCCGTGGTGACCCCTCTTGTCTACCGCCGAGGGCGCGGAGGCTCGCAGGGGAGTGCAAGATGGACTCGATGGTCCGGGCCCGTTATACTCACGATATGCAGATGCCCGATCGAACAACGCCCGGCGCCGCCCCTGGGCTGCCAGGCGGCAAGAAGGTCGATCCGGAGCATCTGGCGGCTGTCCTGAGAGGGGTTGCCTCCATCGATTTTGCGCTGCTCTTCGGTTCGGCCGCCGATGGGGTCGTGCGGGCGCACTCCGATCTGGACGTGGCCGTCTGGTTGGCTGACGGCAATGCCGGCAGTATTGATCTCCTGGTGGATATCGTCGGCAGGATCGAGGATGCCTTCTTCGTCTCCTGCGATCTGACGGTGCTCAACACGGCAGGAATCGTGCTGCGCCACGAGGCGTTGAAGGGTTGGGTCCTGTTCATTCGGCCCGGCCGCGAGAAGGACTTTTCCGACTTCTACGCCCGGACCTGCGCCGAGTACGAGGACCTCATGGCCTGGCGGGCCCGCCAGCTCGCCTACCGGGGGTATGGATGCCCATCAACCGGGCAGGTAGACCGCGGACTGTAAGGACCGTAGGTCAATTTCCTTCCTGCAATCAGCGTGGTTCAGTCGGCGTGCCCTGTTCGGATCCGCCGTATCCCAAGGGATCGTGGCCGGGTAGAATCGAGATCGAGAGAACTATGAAGACACTGGACAGTATCCATCTGGCGGACAAGGACCGCAACTCCATTTTGGAGGCGGCCCGTTCCCTGAAATCGGAATTGCCCGTATCCCAAGTCATTCTCTTCGGCTCGAAGGCCCGCGGGCAGGCCGACGTGCACTCGGACCTGGATCTCCTGGTGATTTCGTCCTGTCCGGTAACGGCCTACCTGCGTGCGGCTGTCTCGGAAAAACTGGCGGACATCAATCTGCAGAATGACGTGGTGCTCAGTCCCGTGGTCGTCTTCGAGAAGGACTGGACAGACGGTCTGCTGCACTACCTGCCCCTCTATGCGGAAGTCCAGAGGGACGGCTGTACCGTATGAACAAGGAACAGGCCGATCGAATCCTTATCAGACTCTGGCTGCAAAAGGCCGCGGAAGCTCTCGCCTCGGCCCGGCTGGAATTGGCCGAGGGACACCCTGGCTTCGCCGTGAACCGGTTGTACTACGCTTGTTTCTATGCGGTCACCGCGCTGCTGCTGACGTCGGGCAAGCAGTTCGCCCGGCATTCCGTTCTCAGCAGTCGAAAAGACGCGAAGCAGCAGGCGTAACTCACGGAGCGAAGGACGCAACGCGGCGAGCGTCAAACGTGATCCGCGAAACGGAAAGTGATAGGCGAGAGAAAGACATAGATTCTGACGCTTGGCCCGTCGCGCAGGACGCTTCCTGAGCCAAGGAATGACCTTCTGTTTTCCCAAACGAACCCATTTGTGAAGATAGGCAAGGATTGAAGACAACAGACAAGCAGGCCGCCGCCAATCGCAGGAACGCCGCCCGGTCCACCGGGCCGGCAACGCCGGCGGGCAAGGCCATCGCATCGCGCAACGCCCTCAAGCACGGCCTTCTGGCCAAAGAGATCGTCATCGATGCCGGCGAAGGCGCCGAAAGCCAGGAGGAGTTCAACGCCCTTGTGCTCGATCTGAGAAACCAGTTCGACCCGCAGGGCCCTCTGGAGGAGATGCTGGTCGAGAAGATCGCGGTCGCCTACTGGCGCCTCCGGCGGGTCTACCGATATGAGGCGGGCCTGATCCGGCGGGATTTGGATGGTGTCGCCGAGGAGTACTATAAGCCTCCCGACCCATTTGAGACCGACTCGCGTTCGAACCGACCCGACAAAGAGATCAATGCCAAGATCCAAGAAGTGAAGGAGAGTCAGGACCAGTGCCGTAGTGACCAGAGGCAACTGACAAAGATGCGCGAGAAGGGTTGCGATCTTGCGGAGATCTACGACCGGGCAGACGGCTGGAATGCGCTGTATGATAAACTTCCCGAGGAGATCGAGGACTTGCCGGAGGACTGGCCACGAGTCGTAAGGCAGGCCGCCCGTGAGGCCGGCTGGACGGACGATCAGATCTGGCAGCTCCACATCGACGAATGTGCCAGAGAGCTGTCTGCACTGGAGCAGACGATCCAGGAATTGGAGCAGGAGAAGCAGAAGAATGCCAACGCCTTGCAGGTCAGGAGACAGCTCGCGAGCATTCCCGCCGGTCATGAAATGGATCACGTGCTCAAGTACGAAGGGACCATCGAGCGTCAGTTCTACAAAGCCATCGACCAGCTCGAACGCCTCCAGCGCCTGCGAGCCGGCGACCAAGTCCCGGCTCCCGTGAAGATCGACGTGTCTGTCGATACCAACAAACATGAGTGACCTGATCCACTCGATGCATCAACAAACGGACCACCCCCGTCACGGCACCGCTGACGATCCTGCAGGAGGAAACGGCCGCACTGCTCTGTGAGAGCTCCTCCGCCTTGGTTGAAGGCGAAGTGGGCCTGGAGCGGCTTCCCAGCGGCAGACTTGCCATCAACGCGGCATCGCTGACGTAGGGGTCAGGTGCCCGTGTCGGAGGATCGGCGTCTGCTACCAAATGAGAAGATGCGTCTGAGCCAGCCGGTTGCCAGCCGGCGTCTGCGGAGCGTGATTCAGGACTTGATGTACTTGGCGGCGAACCTGACACGCCGCCCCGCTGCCTGGGCTTGGGATTGTGGAAAGGCAATCCATCGCGATTCAGGTAGCAGCGATTGTAACATCGATTCACGCACCCAACAGCCATTGGAACGGGCTGTTCGCCTAATAGACAGGGCCGATTGTGCATGGATTCAGGTGAGGCTATGGGACAACTTATACAAACCACTTGCCAGAAGACAGATAGCGGCAGGGGGGCGCATTTGATTGATTTACCCCGAATCGAAGATACCCGAGGGAATCTGACATTTATCGAAGAGGAACACCATGTCCCATTTAGGATTAAGCGGGTGTATTGGATCTATGATGTACCGGGAGGCCAGACGCGCGGAGGACATGCTTTCAGAATGCAGCATGAAATGGTGTGCGCCATCTCTGGAAGTCTCGACGTGGTTGTGCACAACGGTAGTGGCGAAACACGCTTCCACATGAACCGTTCGTACTATGGGCTGTATATTCCCGCGGGATTGTGGCGGTATATGGATAACTTTTCTACAAATTCCGTCGCAATGGTCATCTCATCGACGGGCTTTGACGATCGTGACTACATACGAGACTTCCCGGAGTTCATTCGTTGGATCACATATGGATGTTGCGAGCGTGTATGATTGTTCTATTGTGTACTTGCCTAAGGTGCACAATCGTGCGGGGAACCTGACCGCTCTTGAGAATGGAGTACATATTCCATTCAGTATCAGGAGAGTCTATTATTTATACGATATACCGGGAGGGGCGGAGAGAGGCGGGCATGCCCATAAGAATCTGCAGCAGTTTGTCATCGCGATCAGCGGGGCATTCGATGTATTGATTGACGACGGTCTTAGCAAGAGGGTTGTACATCTTGATCGGCCCTACATAGGACTGCACATTGTATCCGGCATTTGGAGGGAGTTGGTCAATTTCTGTTCGGGAGCGATCTGTATGGTATTGGCTTCAGACAAGTATTTGGAGGATGACTACATCCGGGACTATGGTCTGTTTCTGGCCTATCGGTCTGGGTGCAAGGGGATGACCGGAGCGTCAGGGCCGGAAACACCGGAGTGATTCATGTACGACATTATGCTTTACACTCCTGAACTCAAGCAGACTTGGAATGTATTCGTTGCAGAATCGAAGAACGGGACATTCCTGTTTCATAGAGACTACATGGGCTATCATGCACACAGATTCATTGATAGATCCTTCCTCTTTGTGAAGAAGGGTAGAGTCATTGCCATTATGCCATGTAATCTCTGCGGCGATGTCCTGCATTCACACCAGGGACTGACCTATGGTGGGCTGGTCATGCATAAGAACATTGGTGCACAGGACGTTCTGCATTTGTTCGGCCTGCTCAATCGAACTCTCGTGGAAATGGGAGTCCAGAAAGTAGTGTACAGACCCGTGCCGTATATCTATCATTCGATCCCCGCACAAGAGGACTTGTATGCTCTATTTCGAATGAAGGCATCGCACACTGGATGTAATATTTCCTCGACCCTGCGCTATGAGAACCGCCTTGGGTTTGCGGAGTCACGAAAATGCGGTATTCGGAAAGCTACGAGAGTCGGAGTGTCCATTCGCCCGGGCACGTCCCTGGAGCCGTTTTGGCGTATACTGACCAGCAACCTCGTCCAAAAGCATCACACCGAGCCTGTGCACACGTTGGAGGACATGATGGGACTGCAATCTCGGTTTCCGGAACATATCAAACTGTATGTGGCGGATTTGGAGGGGGACACGGTTGGTGGGGCCATTATCTATGAAACACCTTATGTCGCTCATGTCCAATACATTGCTGCTAGCGAAGAGGGTAAGTCAGCGGGAGTGCTGGATCTGCTCTTTGATGAACTGATCAACAGAGTATATCGGGATAAGGCTTATTTCGATTTTGGCCACTCGAATGAGGGAATGGGGGAGTATCTGAATGAGGCGTTGCTGTTTCAGAAGGAAGGATTTGGCGGAAGAGGTGTAGTCTGCAACGCATATGAATACTGTCCGAGTCAGGAGTTGCATGTTGGATCCTTGTGACCCTATGCGTACACCTAGGGCTATCTGCAGTGGAGGTATTGACTACTCCGAGGGGGGGCAAGGGTATCCCATGAGTATCGATGGGTTTGTGATCAATCCTGACAAGTACCTTACCCCAACGTTTAGAATAAGTCCTTTTGAGTCTATGGATGTGGCTGTGAATAGACATGTGCCGACATCTGACGTTCTTCTGAAGTACCTATGGACTCGCTTTGGTGGTTATCGCGTATTCGTAAGATCGAGTGGTCGAAGCGCGATTGCCGCGGCATTGCGGTGTCTGAACCTACGCAGAACGGACTGCGTCACGATACTAACCACGTCACGGAACTTCTACGTGAGCAGTTGTGTGACCAAGGCTATTGAACAATTCTGTCTCTGGTCAAGGGAGTTGGAAGGAAATACAAAGGCTCTTCTTGTGAACCACGAATTTGGAGTTCCGTTCGAAGAGTTGTCAGATGTTCGGAGGTATGGTATCCCCATTATCGAGGATTGTGCACATGCGTTTCTGTCGCAGAACAGAGAGCGGTCGGTTGGAAGTACAGGGGAATTTGTAGTATTGAGTTTTCCGAAGTTTTTCCCGATTCAAATGGGTGGTGCCCTCCTGGTCAGAGATGACTATGATGTGGTGGTCCCAAACGATGTGGACGTGCCTAATGAGCAATACATAGCAGCTGTGGTCGGGCGGTATCTGCCTCATGTGGAGCAATGGGCGGCACAGAGACGTGCCAACTACCGTTATCTCGAGGGTATATTCGGCGAAGCTGGATACGTAACGAGATTTAAGTTGGAGGATAGTTATGTGCCGGGTGTGTTTATGTTCAGGGTGCCATTGGGAGTCTCTGCTCAGGGGGTAAAGGAGGGATTGCAGAAGAATGGTGTTGAGGCGAGTGTATTCTATAGAGAAGACAGTGTGTTTGTTCCTGTGCATCATCGTCTGACTGCGGGTGTAATGGACTATTTTCTGGCTGTGGTCAAGGCCAAAGCCGCGGAGGGGCGACCATGATTTATGCCAACATTATCCTTGGTGAAAACGTTGAGATCGATCCAAGCAGCACATTCAACAACGTGAGAATTGGTAGCGATGCAAAGATAGCGAAGCTATGTAGCATATTCGGTTCGCAGTGCAATCCTGTACGGATTGGGGCCGGTTCATATGTCGGGATGATGTCTGTGATCAATGGATACGCGGCAGAGGTGACGATCGGTGAGCGAGTCAGCATTGCCTCGCGCGTTACTATCATGACAGACTCCGGTCCCAATGCGAGTCGTCTGCTGCAGGTTGTGTACCCCATTAAGAAGGGACCGGTCACCATAGGCGAGGATTGTTGGATAGGAACGAACACTGTGGTTGGTCCAAACGTTGTCATTGGGAGGTGTGTCGTTGTCGGTGCTAACAGCTTCGTCAATAGCAGTGTCGAATCATTCTCGGTGGTTGGAGGCAACCCGTCGCGGTTGATAAGGAGGTTCACATGCGAGGAGATCCGAAGGATTGAGGCGGAGGCTATGTCTCAGGGGATATCCCTCGCTGGGGGGCTGGATCTAGATGCGACGAGCGGGGAAGATGCGAAGTGAATAGCCGGAAGGTAAGTGTGAGTATTCGACTGGTCATGTCAGCTTGGTATATCATGATAGCTAATGATGATTGAATTCCTCAATCTCGGAAGTGTCAATGTGCGGTATCGCGAGGAACTGCGGGATGCTGCCGTGAGGGTCATTGATTCAGGATGGTATATCCGCGGGCAGGAAGTGGCGGCCTTTGAGGAGGAATTCGCTCAGTATTGTGGTGTCAAACACGCTGTGGGTGTTGGAAATGGGCTGGATGCGCTGCGTCTGATTCTCTGTGCATACAAGGAGTTGGGGGTTCTCAACGATGGCGATGGGGTCATCGTTCCGGCGAACACATTCATTGCCACCGTCCTGGCTGTCATCCAGGCCGAGCTCACCCCTATCCTGGTCGAGCCGGACCCGACCACGTTCAACCTCGACCCCCATCGCGTCCGGGACTTCCTGGAGACAGAACGCATTCCCGGCACCGACACGCGCTTCCCGCTCTGCAAAGTCAAGGCGATCATGCCCGTCCATCTCTATGGCCAGCTCGCCGATATGGAGGCCATCTGTGCAATCGCCAAGTCTGCGGACATGAAAGTCATAGAGGACGCGGCTCAAGCCCATGGAGCATCCTTGCACGGCAAGAAGGCGGGAAGTCTCGGTCATGCGGCGGGTTTCAGCTTCTATCCCGGAAAGAACCTTGGGGCTCTCGGCGATGGCGGTGCCGTGACGACGGATGATAGAGACCTTGCGGATGTCGTGCGTGCTCTGGGCAACTACGGGTCGCACAGGAAGTATTTCCATGACTATCCAGGTCTCAACAGCCGACTCGATGAACTCCAGGCGGCGTTCTTACGTGTGAAATTGAAGCATCTGGATGAAGAAGTCGTACATCGACGCAATATCGCAGAAGTGTATCGGGGCACCATCAAGGAGAAATCCGTTCAACTTCCGACGGCAGGCGATCTTGGTAGCCACGTGTGGCACTTGTTTGTCATTCGCCATCCTCTACGCGACGCGCTTCAGAAACGCCTGGCCGAAACGGGCATCGAAACGCTGATTCATTATCCAGTACCACTCTATCTGGCGGGTGCCCTGTCCAAATACCGCCAACCCAAGGGAACGTTGCCCGTTACCGAAACCCTCTGTGAGACGGTTCTCAGTCTGCCAATTGGAAGACATCTTTCATGGAACCAGGCAATTCAAGTTTCTGAAAGCATTAACACAGGCTCATGAAGCCGATGTTGCCCATACCTCTATCTCGGATACGAAGGGGAGTACTGTACCTTGCCAACAGACGATATGTCGATGAAGGCTGTGGGAGAATAATCCACAACGATTGGAGGGTGCCCCTTAAGATATCCAAAGGAATTCGGGCTAAAATTATACTTAATGGAGATTTACGGATTTCTTCTTTTCAGGGTGACTGTGGGTGTGTATTCATTGCTATGGGCAAGAACAGTACACTCCACGTCGACGGTAATTTCATGCTGACGCAAGGAACGAAGATCACTCTGGATGATGATGCCTCATTGTATATTGGCGGCGACGCCATGGAGAAGGGTTGTGGGACTACTGGAAACTGCAGGATCATGGTCAGGAAGAAGGTCCACATAGGCAAGGACTTTCTGTGTTCTTGGAATGTGTTCATCACAGACTGTGATTGGCACAAACTGAATGGCGAATTGCGCCAGAGAGAAACGCGGATTGCTGATCACGTATGGGTCACATGCAACTGTTCAATCTTGAAAGGCAGCAGTATTGGTCCAGGATGCATCGTCGCAAACGGAACGGTAATTCACAATCAGGAATTCGGGCCCAACGATTTGATCCAGGGGAATCCCGCCGTCGCGATCAGGAAGATCGGGATCTGGAAGAGGTGATGGCGAACGCAGGAGGACGGAGCAGGTCATACGGCCAGATCGTGAAGTCTTCATCCATTGTTGGCGGCGCCCAGGTGGTGAACATCCTGGTCGGCATGGTTCGCACGAAGTTCATAGCCGTGCTGCTGGGACCCGCTGGTGTAGGATTGCAGGGCACATACCTCGCTATTACCGGGCTGGCGCAGACGCTGACTTCTCTAGGCATTGGCGCCAGCGGCGTGCGGGATGTGGCTCAAGCGCATGGCACCGGCGATGCCGAACGTGTGGCCAGAACGGTCCTTACCCTGCGACGTATGGTGTGGCTGACCGGGTTAGTTGGGACAGTCCTCCTGGCGGCCCTGGCCGGTCCAATCAGTCGGTATACATTCGGGACGTCCTCGCACGCGTTTCCGCTGGTGTTTCTGAGTGCGACGGTTCTTATGGCCTGTCTGACAGGGGGCCAGTCTGCCCTGCTGCAAGGCACGCGTCGAATCGCCGACTTGGCCCGGATGACGGTGCTTGGCACAGTTTTCGGCAGTGCCGTCGCGATAGCGATGTACTATGCCTATGGTCTCAAGGGGATCGTGCCGGCCTTGATGATCATGGCGGTGTTCAATTTGGCAGTCGCTTGGTGGTTCGCCAGGAGAATCCCTGTGGCAAGTGTCGCGATGAGCTGGCGCGAGAGCTTCGCCCAGGCAGGTGGTCTTGTCTCGCTGGGTGTGGCCATGATGTTGAGTGGTTTGGTGATGGCTGGTACGGCATATCTGAGCCGTGTCTTCATCACCCGTCAAATTGGTCTGGAGGCTGTGGGGATCTTCCAGGCGGGGTCTGCTCTTTCCGCCATGTTCATCGACTTCGTTCTCAAGGCCATGGGGGCGGATTTCTATCCCCGCCTGACCGCAGCATCTTCCGATCCGCGGGAAATGAATCGCCTGGTCAACGAACAAACGGAGATCGGTCTGCTCTTGGCGGTGCCTGGACTGATTGCCACATTGGTGCTTGCCCCGTGGGTGATCCGGATCTTCTATACGGCTGAGTTTGTCCCGGCTGTAGACCTGATGCGGTGGTTCGTGTTCGGGTGCTTGGGCCGGGTCGTGTCCTGGCCGATGGGGTTCATCATCCTGGCCATGGGCAGAGGCCGGCTGTTCTTCGCCAGCGAGACCGCCTTTGGCGTTGTTCATGTACTGCTGACTTGGTTCGGTCTGAGGCTGTTCGGCCTGACCGGTGTCGGAATCGCATTCCTGCTCGCATATGTCTTCTGTACAGCGTTCGTGCTGATCATCTCCCGACGCCTCATCGGATTCCGCTGGAACAAGGGCGTGGGGACCTTGTGTATGTTCCTGATCCCCCCCTCTGTGGCGGTATTCTCGGCCTCCCTGCTCTTGCCGGTCCTTCCGGCGACGCTCTTCGGTGCCGCCATTGCTCTCGTCGTGGGCCTATACTGCCTCCGCCAACTGGCCGAACGCCTTGGCCCTGAGCATTGGGCCAGTAGAATCGTAGGCTACAAGACTGGGATGGGGACTCTGTGAACTACGGGTCTGGCATTGGGTGGCAGTCTATGGTGTGGCACGTACATCGAATACTGCGGTCATGATGAACAATTCCCACAATTATCCACGCGTGTCCATGGTGCTGATCTCATACAATCAGGAACGCTATATTCGTGAGGCAGTCGCCAGCGCTCTGGCTCAAGATTATGTCAACCTGGAGATAGTGATCTCTGATGATCGTTCTCAGGACAATACTTGGGCAATCATCAATGAGATCGTAGGAACATACCGCGGTCTTCACACTATAGTACTAAACCGAAATGAGAAGAATCTTGGAATTGTGAAGAACTATCAGAAAGCCGTTTCACTCACTTCCGGGCAATGGATTGTTGGACTTGCTGGAGATGATGTGGCTCTGCCCGATCGTGTGAGGATGATCTCTCATCTAGTCAATTCCTACCCAGGGGCGAAAGCTGTGACCACGGGGCTCATTCAGATCAGTTCGGCTGGGAACGCACAAGGATATCATTTTCCAACCTCTGGCCGGATGTACTTCCCGGGAGCAAGTGCGGCATATCATAGGGATTGTTTTGAGAGATTTGGCGTTCCTGTAGAAGGCGTGTTCTCAGAAGATATAGTCTTCCCATTTAGGGCACTGCTCTTGGGCTCGCTTGTCTTCTGTGACCAGCCGACGGTCAAGTATCGAATCCATGCTGATGGTATAATGCATCGCACACACGTGGATCACCTTGGGGCCCTGAAGGCATTGCTTCGGACAAAGGCGAATATCATTCTCGCATGCGAACAGAGGCTGCGCGACTTGGAGCAGGTCAGAGACACCCTCGATCACTCGGTGTTTAATGCCGTCAAGACCCGCCATGAAGCAGTCATCGCAAGTGTGGAGAAAGGTTGTTGCGGTATTCAATCAACGGTGTTCGTGTGGGAGTCTGGAGTCCGCCGGCGCATTATGTACTTGGCTGGCTCACAGGTGGGATGTGACATCCCCAAGTCCTTGTGCACTCGTGCAAAGCACGTTCTACTGGCGTTTGGTTCTATTCGGCGAGCATATTTTGCCGTACAACGGCGTTTCAGACACCGTCGACGAGGCAACGTTAGCACCCCGACGGGGAAGGCCTGGACAATCGAATTGCAGGATTTGCTCAAGCCCGAGATTGGTCCGCTGATCTACCTATGATTGGAAAGAAATATGCTCTTGTCAGGATGACCTGCCCTAGGGATGGTGGGCGCGGGGCGAGCTTAATAGACTGGGCTGCCGTAGAGGTGACGTAGATAATCCGCGCAGTGGTCGGTGACGCCAAGGAACCTCCGCGATCAGTGTTCGACGACTCTAGGACTGCAAATAGAGTTCGTGAACTTGCAGATCGCCGCTGATGTGCCTCTGGCTTGCGAGAATAACTCTGCCCATGAAATTGCTCATTGCTTACCGGGGCGACATCAGCAACCCTCGTTGCTGGTCGGGGACCCCGTTCAATTTGAAACGTCAGTTTGAATCGATGCCGGATGTATCTTTGTCATCGATGCATTGGGAGATCAACAAGAACATCCTCCGGGTGTACCATCGGATGCTTCGGAAACGGGTGTGCATCTATGGTACGGCCAGAGACCCGCTTCTGACCGCGTTCTTTGAGCGCAGACTGTCTAATCGGGTCAAGATAATCGATACTCCCCCCGACTTCGTGCTGTTTATGTCGGATTATCTCATGACCGATGAGGTGGGGGCCTTATCGCCTTGTGGCGCGTATGTCGACGCCTTCTTAAAGAAGCAGATCGGGTACTCGGATGACAGGAGAATCGGCAAGAGACGATTCCTCGACTGGTATGAGAAGAAGAGTCGAGAGAGTCTGCACAGAATGGCCGTGGTCTTCACGCAAAACGAATGGACCCGGCAGTGCTTGGTGAACGAGTACGGCCTTTCGCCGGCGAAGGTGCACAATGTTGGGTTTGGCATCAACACGGAACTCTACACGGGCGAGAAGGACTATGACAATGAGTTGCTCCTGATCGTGTTGCGAAAGGGCACTGAGAAATACAAGGGGCTGAACCTGCTTCTGGACGCATTCCGCATCCTCAAACGCAGGCGTCCGAAGGCCAAACTGGCTGTTGTTGGGACGGAACTGGAGGACCGGCCGGAAGGGGTCACATACCATTTCAATCAGCCCCGGTCTGTCACGGTCGAATTGTTCCACAGGGCGGCTCTTTACGCCATGCCCGCTCTGCACGAGCCCAACGGAATCACGTATCTGGAGGCACTGGCGAACAAGACGCCTATTGTAGGCCTCAACCGGTTTGCTGTGCCCGAGTTCTGCAACGACGGCCAATGGGGATTCATGGCTGAGAACGAGGATCCTGAGGAACTGGCGGCGGTCCTCGTTAATGCCCTTGAAGATAGAGACCGGCTTCAGATGATGGGTGAACGTGGGCAGCAGTTTGTTGCCGGTCGCTATCGTTGGGAGATCGTTGCCCAGAAGATGGTCGACTTGATAATGCGCAATGTGTGAGTCCTCAAAGAAGGTGAACGATCGGCAGATATGCATCGACTATGCTGAGAGCATAGGCATACTATTGGTGCTAGTGGGCCATCTGTGCCCGGAAGGTGGCTACTGGTTCAGGTTCATCTACCTGTTTCACATGCCTCTTTTCTTCTATATATCAGGTCATCTTGCAGGCAATGCAGGGTACGATGGAGAGTTCCGCCGTTACTGCATGAAACAGGCCAGAAGGTTGGTCATACCGTACCTGTGGTTTTGTGGGATTGCCTGGGCTTCATTACCACTGCCGATGTACGCATACAGAATAGCCACGCGGAGTGTGCCAGCGACTGAGTTTGCAGAGCAAGTAGTCGTCTGGCCGGTTGTCGGATTGACGTATGCATCACATGTCAGCCTGGACAACGTAGGGGAGTTTGTCCCATCGGTAGTTGAAGGTTGAAGAAGCGGTGGCTACTCCGGCCTGATGGCAGGTACCATCAGGCCATCCAGTCATTCACGATTTGAAGGAGTAGCCATGGACCAGACAACGTACC